>ERZ779737.36-NODE-36-length-132381-cov-5.648308_pt1 | contig 132381 bp, 124 predicted proteins | sample MGYA00511889_ERZ779737 | MGnify/ENA primary metagenome ERZ779737 (study PRJEB29588, sample SAMEA2163575) | human gut metagenome | biome: human gut; feature: human-associated habitat; material: faeces | place: Denmark | collected 2008/2010 ...
TATCATGTCGCGAAAGCGACCCGCCGCAGGCGGAGAATCCTGCTTTGCAGGATTCTTTTTTATCATGTATACTATGAGGAGGAATGAAAAATGCTGAACATTGAGCATTTGACAAAGACATACGGAGAGAAGAAGGCGGTGGATGACCTGAATCTCCATATTGCACCGGGCGAAATCTACGGATTCATCGGGCATAACGGTGCGGGAAAGACAACCACATTGAAATCCGTGGTTGGGATTCAACAGTTTGACGAGGGAGAAATCACCATAGGTGGAATCTCCGTTAAGGAAAATTCACTGGCGTGCAAAAAGCAGATTGCGTACATACCGGACAACCCGGATCTGTATGAGTTTATGAGCGGCATCCAATACCTGAATTTCATTGCGGATATTTTCGGCGTCGGCGCGGTGGACAGAAAGGAGAGGATCCGCAAGTATGCAGAGCTGTTTGAACTGACTGCGGATCTGGCTCAGCCCATCGCGGCTTACTCCCACGGCATGAAGCAGAAGCTTGCCATTATTTCCGCATGGATCCACGAACCAAAGCTCATCATTATGGACGAGCCGTTTGTGGGGCTGGATCCCAAGGCAGCGCATCTCTTAAAGGGAATGATGCGCGAGGTCTGCGATCAGGGCGGCGCAATTTTCTTCTCCACCCATGTGCTTGAGGTGGCGGAAAAGCTCTGTGATAAGATTGCCATCATCAAAGGCGGCAGGTTGATCCGCTCTGGTACCATGGAGGAAGTCAGGGGCGATGACAGTCTGGAGGAGGTATTTCTGGAATTGGAGGAGAAGTCATGCTGAAGACGCTGCTTAAAAAACAGATGGCGGAAATCTTCCAAAGCTATCTGTATGATGCAAAGAAAAACCGGAAGCGCTCCAAGGCTTCTACGATCATGTTCATTGTTATGTACGTGTTTATTATGGTGGGGATTCTTGGGGGGATATTCACCTACCTGGCCATTGCTATCTGCAAGCCGTTTTCGGATGTGGGCATGGGGTGGCTGTATTTTGCGCTGATGGGGCTGATTGCCATTGCACTGGGATCCTTTGGCAGTGTGTTTAACACCTTTTCGGGGCTGTATCTGTCCAAGGACAATGATCTGATGCTGTCCCTGCCGATTCCGGTGCGCTACCTTCTGGTATCCCGCCTGTTAAGCGTGTATCTGATGGGTCTGATGTACGCGGCGGTGGTGATTGTGCCGGCGGTGATCGTCTACTGGGTCGTGACACCCGTGACAGCTCTTTCCGTGATCGGTTCCGTGCTGCTTGTAGCGCTTATTTCCGTGATCGTGCTGATTCTGTCCTGTCTGCTCGGATGGGTGGTGGCGAAGGCAAGCCTGAAACTGAAAAACAAGAGCTTTGTGACGGTGTTGCTTTCCCTGCTCTTTATCGGAGCCTATTATTTCCTGTATTTCAAGGCGCAGACGCTGATCGGGGAGCTCATTTCAAACGCGGCTGCTTACGGGGAAAAGATCAAGGGAGCGGCATATCCGGTGTATCTGTTCGGTCAGGTGGGGACGGGAAGCATTTTTGCCCTGCTCGTATGGACGGCGGTGGTTGCCATTCTGTTTGCTGCTGTCTGGATCGTACTGTCCCGCAGCTTTATCGGCATCGTGACTGCCACAGGCAAAACGGAGAGGGCGGTATACAGGGAAAAGACCGCCAAGGCAAAGAGCGTGTTCGGCGCGCTGTTGTTCAAGGAATGGAAAAGATTCACCTCCAGCCCCAACTATATGTTGAATTGTGGGCTCGGAACGCTGATTATTTTCATCTGCGGCATTGTGCTGCTCATTAAAGGAAATACATTGGTTTCCACACTGGATCAGGTCTTTGGCGCGGAACCGGGCTGCACGGCGGTTTTGCTCTGCGCCGTGCTGTGTATGGCGGCATCCATGAATGATATGGCGGCGCCCTCCGTCTCTCTGGAAGGAAAAAATCTTTGGATCGTGCAGTCCCTGCCGGCAGATGCGTGGAAGGCTCTGTGCGCCAAGCTGTCCGTGCAGATTTTGATGACCGGAATTCCGGTGCTGTTCTGCGCGGTATGCATGACGATTATCCTGCAGGCTGGGCCTCTTTTAGTCATTCTGTTGATTTTGCTGCCGTTGCTCTACACGGTGTTTTCGGCGTTGTTTGGTCTGTATCTGGGGCTCAAGATGCCCAACCTGACATGGACAAATGAGATTGCACCCATTAAACAGAGCATGTGCGTTACAATTGCCCTGTTTGGAGGGTGGGGTTATACGGCTGTTCTGGGAGTGGCTTATCTGGTGTGCGGTTACAGGATCGGGCCCGTCCTGTATCTGGCGATTGCCGCAATCCTGACGGCACTGCTCTGTGGTGCGCTGTATAGCTGGCTCAGGAAAAAGGGCACCGAAGTGTTTGAGAACCTGTAACGTTGTATCGTGCAACGATTTTTAACATAATTTGCTGTTTTACGTTAAATTCGGTTGGTAGAAAATGCGGCTTCCACCTGATACAATAAGTTAAAATTCATTGCAAAGGTGGGAAATGTATGAGAAAATACTATATAGACAAAGTGCGTTGCGCCACAGTGCTGCTGGTGGTGCTTTACCATGTGATCTACATGTATAACGGGGTGGCGACGGACGGGGTAATCGGCCCGTTTTGCACACCGCAGTATCAGGATTGCCTGCAATACCTGTTGTATCCGTGGTTTATGGTAATTTTATTTGTGGTGTCGGGGATGTGCTCCCGATTTTATCTGGACAGACACACGGTGAAGGAGTTTGTGAGTTCCAGAACCCGGAAATTGCTGGTTCCGTCCACAATCGGGCTGTTTGTGTTCCAGTGGATACTGGGATATTTCAACATGGCGATTTCCGATGCCTTTTCCAAAATGCCGGAGCAGATGCCTGTTTTCATTCTGTATCCGATCATGGTGGTTTCCGGTACGGGCGTGCTGTGGTACATTCAGCTTTTGTGGCTGTTTTCCATGGTGCTTGCCCTGATCCGCAAGGTGGAAAAAGGAAAGCTGTACGGATTCTGCGAAAAGGCGAATGTCCGGGTTTTGATTTTGCTTGTGATACCGGTCTACGGTGCGGCGCAGATCCTGAATACACCTGTGATCGCGGTGTATCGTTTCGGTATTTACGGTCTTTGCTTTCTTCTGGGGTACTTTGTGTTTGCAAATGACGCGGTCATGGAGAGACTTTCGCGCTGCTGGCTTGTGCTGACGGCAGCCGCCTTGGTACTGGGCGCCGCCTATACATGGCATTACTTCGGACAAAACTATGCGGTGGAACCGGTGGTGAACAGTCCGTTTTCCGTATTGTATGGGTGGGCTGCGGTGCTTGCCGTTCTGGCGTTTGCAAAAAGATGGGGCGATTTTTCTTCCCCGTTGTCCGACTGGCTGTCTGAGCGGAATTTCGGACTGTATGTATTTCATTATGTGCCGCTGGCGGCATGCGCCTATCTGTTGCACCGCCACACTGCACTGACTGCGTTTCCGTCCTATCTGCTCACCGGGCTTGCCGCCTTTGGAGGCGGATATCTGCTTAACGCCGTTATTTCCGGAATACCGGTACTGCGCTGGTGTGTGCTTGGAATCAAACGAAAGAAAAAGGAATGATAAGGAGAATCATGTTTGCGGATAATCTGATAGAATTGCGGAAATTGAATCATCTGTCCCAAGAGGAACTGGCGGAAAAGCTTAATGTGTCCAGGCAGACCCTGTCAAAGTGGGAAACGGGAGAATCCCTGCCCGACATCGGGAAAAGCCGCCTGCTGGCGGAAATATTCGGCGTGACGCTGGATGATCTGGTGAAATATGAAAAGGAGGAATGCGGGCTCGGGGTTCCTCCCAAAGGAAAATATGCGTTTGGCGTCGTGACGGTGGGGGAGAAAGGGCAGATCGTGATTCCCGCAAGGGCGCGCAGGATATTCGACATCAAGCCGGGGGACAGGCTTCTCCTTCTGGGAGATGAGCAGCAGGGGATGGCGCTGCTCAAGGAAGAATTTTTCTTTCAAAAAAACGGTTGACAATTCGGCAGGATGGGTATATTGTAATTTACAACAAATGAATAGTGCTTCAAACCTGTGAGAAAGAAGAGTAGGCTTTTGACAACTATTACAGAGAGCTGCCGATTGGTGGGACGGTGGCATGGGGACAACTGCTGAATGGGCTTTCGAGGACGGTCCGAAACGATAGTAGGCACCGGCGGGATTCGCACCCGTTATCATGGCGACATGTATGATAGTGCATGGAACAAAGGATGAATCATTTGGTTCATCGAAATTGAGTGGCACCGCGTTAATGATGATTACCGCCTCAAGGAAATCTTGAGGCGGTTTTTTGTTACCATAGGAAACCGGTCTCAAAACTATCATAATCCAATCACACAACATTTTTTATTGCGCACGGCGCAGAGAGGAGTTTCTTATGAAGAAAAAAGTTTTGGCAGCAATCTTATCGGCAATGATGGTATTCGGACTTGCAGCATGCGGTAACACCGGTTCCTCGAAAGAGAAAACCTACACCATCGGTATCTCCCAGTTTGCAGAGCATGGTTCTCTGGACAACTGCCGTGAGGGATTTCTGGCAGGTCTTGCGGAGGAAGGATTTGTGGAGGGGGAAAACCTGACGGTGCTGTTTGATAATGCACAGACGGATACGGGTACTGCAAGTACCATCTCCGACAATTATGTATCAAAGAAGGTGGATCTGATCTGCGCCATTGCCACACCCTGTGCCATGAGTGCTTACAACTCCACCATGAACACGGACATTCCGGTGATCTATACGGCGGTATCCGACCCGGTGGGCGCGGGACTCGCAAAGGAGGACGGTTCTCCTGTGGGGAATATCACAGGTACCTGTGATGCACTGGCAGTTGACGCACAGCTGCAGATGATCCGCCAGATCCTTCCCGATGCGACGAAGGTTGGCATCATCTATACCACCAGCGAAGCAAATTCCGTAAGCACCATTGCGGAGTACAAGGAAGTCGCTGACAATTACGGATTTGAGATCGTGGATGTGGGAATCAACACCATCGCGGATGTGGATCTTGCGGCAGCAGATCTGGTGACAAAGGTGGACTGCATTACCAACCTGACCGATAACACGGTGGTATCAGCATTGCAGACGGTGCTGGCAAAGGCAAATGACGCCGGCATTCCGGTATTCGGCTCTGAGGTTGAGCAGGTGAAGGCGGGCTGCGTGGCATCCATGGGTCTTGAATACTTTGAGTTGGGAAAGCAGACCGGTCACATGGCTGCAAAGGTGCTGAAGGGAGAGGCAGCGGCATCGGACATGAATTTTGAATCCATCACCGAGCCCAGCCTGTATGTCAATACAGCCGCAGCCGCAAAGGTTAATCTGGTTCTTGCCGATGACTTTGTTGCAGGCGCCTATGAGAAATTTGATGAAATCGTGGTAGAATAACAAGGAGGAAGCATCGTGTCACTGTTACTGAGTGTTTTGGAGCAAGGAATGATTTACGCCATTATGGCATTGGGAATATACATTACCTATAAGATTCTGGATTTTCCGGATCTGACGGTGGATGGCAGCTTTCCCATGGGCGCGGCAGTGACATGTGTGCTCATTTCCAAAGGCGTTGCCCCACTGCTTACCCTGCCGATCAGCTTTCTGGCGGGCGCGGTGGCGGGAACGCTTACAGGGTTGATCCACGTTAAGCTGAAGGTGAGGGATCTGCTGTCCGGAATTATTATGATGACGGCGCTCTATACGGTCAATCTCCGCGTGGCGGGACGCGCGAATTTCCCGATTTACAGCAACCAGACAATCTTCGATAACGATCTGGTGAACGGAATCTGTCCTCAGGCTCTGCAGCCGTACAGGACGGTGGTCATTGTCTTTCTGATCATGCTTGTGACAAAATATCTGTTGGATGCCTATCTGCGCACCAAATCCGGCTTTTTGCTGAGAGCTGTGGGAGATAACGATACCATCGTTACCTCCCTCGGTGTGGATAAGGGAAAGGTAAAGATCATCGGTCTTGCCATCGCCAACGGACTTGTCTCGCTGGGGGGCTGCGTTTACGCACAGCAGCAGCGGTTCTTTGACGTCTCCATGGGAACCGGTACCATGGTGATCGGTCTTGCCAGCGTAATTATCGGAACCAGTCTGTTCAAGAGGATAACGTTTATGCGTGTGACGACCAGCGTGGTGATCGGTTCCGTGATTTACAAAGGCTGTGTTGCACTTGCACTGAAAATGGGTCTGCCGTCCACGGATCTGAAGATGATCACGGCAGTGTTGTTCCTGATCATACTGGTGATCTGCATGGACCGCAACCGTGCGGCGAAGATCCGGCAGCAGGGAGGAAAAGAGGCATGATAGAGTTAAAGAACATCCATAAATATTACAATCCCGGCTCTGTCAACGAGCTGTGTCTGTTCCAAAATTTTTCCCTGACCATACAGGACGGTGACTTTGTGGCAGTGGTGGGAAGCAACGGTTCGGGAAAGACCTCCATGCTGAACATTATTTGCGGCAGTATTCCCATTGATTCCGGTGACATTGTGGTAAACGGCACTTCCATTGTCGGAAAGAAGGATTTTCTGCGGCACCGCAAGATCGGGCGCGTCTATCAGGATCCGTCGAAGGGAACCTGCCCGTCCATGACGATTCTGGAAAACCTCTCCATTGCGGATAATAAGGGAAAGCCTTACAACCTGGGGAGAGGAGTGAATAAGGCAAGAATTGATGCTTACCGCGAGCTGCTGGCAGAACTGAATCTGGGGCTGGAGGATAAGCTTCATACGCAGGTGGGAGCGCTCTCCGGCGGACAGAGACAGGCGTTGGCACTTTTGATGTCGACCATGACGCCCATCGAGTTCCTGATTCTGGATGAACACACGGCAGCGCTGGATCCCAAGACGGCAGACCGCATTATGGAGCTGACCAATCAGGTAGTGAAGGAAAAGAAGGTCACGACCATCATGGTAACGCACAATCTGCGATATGCGGTAGAGTACGGAAACCGCCTGATCATGATGCATCAGGGCGAGGCGATCATAGATCGCGCCGGGGCGGAGAAGGCGTCCACTACCACTGAGGATATTATGAGCACATTCAACAAAATCAGTGTTGAGTGCGGAAATTAGAAAAAAAGCCGGATGGTTCTGCGGCAGGCTGCCGCGGGGCTATTTGGCTTTTTCTGACAGAAGCCGGGCGATGAGGGCGTCCTTTTCTGCGATTTCATGCTCAAACTGCTGTTTCTGTTTCTCCATGGCTTCTCTGGCTTCCGCCATCTCCTGCTCATGCTTGTGCTTTACATAGTTCTGCTGTCGCTCAAAATCCTCTCTGGCTTCCGCCATTTCCTTCTCATGTCTGTATTTTACATAGTTCTGCTGCCGGTAGAAATCTTCCCTGGCCTCGCACTGCTGTCGGATTTGTTCCTCTGCCGTGAGCTTATACATGGTTTGTGCAGCTTCGGCAATAAACTCATTTTCGGATGCAAGCATACGTATTTCCTCCCATGTGGTTGCTTTGAAAAGCGCAGCCCATTCGTCTAAATGACAGGCCTTGTCTTCCGGGGTTGCCAGTTTCGTCTGAGTTAAGTTTACCACAGACAGGATGAATTTGTCACTATAAATCGTATAATTTTTCACATTTAATAACATATAGGTGGAATAAAATTCCGGGTGGTCGGAAAAGAGCGTAAAATCCAGAAAACTGATGTGCAGAACCGGTTTTGCATCCCCGTAGTTCTGCCCGCGGTTCAGCTGATCGAAGGAGCGGCAGAGGTAGGACAGGGAGCGGTCGGGCCAATTTCCTTCGTTGAGTACCTGCATTTCAAGGTTGAGGAGCGTGTGGTTGTTCAACAGAATCTTGACATCCAGAACAAAGTCCTTGGCGTCGATGGCGCTGCCGAGCTCCACGGGATTAGCGATGTCAACGGAATGCACCTCGTCGGTGCGAAGGTGGAGCAGGGAGCAGATCAGGCCGATCCTGACCTTTGGGTTTTCCTGAAGCACTGCCCGGAAAAGGTAATCGTTGGTAAGGCCGTAGGCAACGGCTCCGCTTGCATTTTGCGGCAAAAAAACGACAGATGCGTCGCTACATGAAGAAGTGATCATAGATGTGTCCTTTCTGAGAAAAGATAGAAGTTTGTTATACAGAGTGTATATCACAGTCTGCCGTCATGCGCAAGGAAATATGCGGGAAGAAGATGTAGAAAAAAATAATTATTATTTTACGAAAAAAGAATGACGGACACAAGATATGGTGTTGCCCATCAAAATAGAAAGAAAGATATACAAAAAGTTGTATTGTGAAAGATTGAAAAATAAACTATGGACTTTGCGGAAAAAGAGAATTATTATATAGGGGATCGACAGATAATAGAGATTGACTCAGAATAAACAAAGGAAGGAAGTGCGGACATGAGCTTGGGAGAGACGCTGAGGGAAGAGCTGAACTGTGAAAATGTCTTTACGGTCGGCGGCATCGGCATTTCGGAATCCGTGGTAGTGACCTGGATCATTATGGGAGTGGTACTCCTTATTTCTTTGCTGGTTACCAGAAAACTCAAGGTGGAGAATCCCGGAAAGGGACAACTGCTGCTGGAGCATGCGGTGACGTGGATACAGGGCGTGAGCGAGGGAATCGTGGGAACGGAAGGCAAAGGGTATGCAGCCTATCTGACGGCGGTGCTGATCTATATCGGCGCAGCCAATCTGGTCGGCGTGTTCGGGTTTAAGCCGCCCACCAAGGATATGAACGTGACGGCGGCGCTGGCGCTCATGAGCATTGTGCTGATCGAGTTCTCCGGGATCCATAAAAAAGGAATCAAGAAGTGGATCAAGGGCTTTGCGGAGCCGATTGTGCTGGTTACGCCCATCAATATACTGGAGCTGTTTATCAAACCCCTTTCGCTGTGCATGCGTTTGTTCGGGAATGTGCTTGGTGCGTTTGTCATTATGAAGCTGATCGAGTACATCATGCCGGTGGGTCTGCCGGTGGTATTCAGCTTGTACTTTGATCTGTTTGACGGATTGATACAGGCATATGTCTTTGTATTTTTAACAGGTCTTTTTATTAAAGAAGCAATCGAATAGGAGAGAGGAGAACAACTATGAGTACGACACTTATTGCAATCGGAGCAGGAATCGCAGTATTGACAGGTATCGGAGCGGGAATCGGTATCGGGCTGGCAACGGCAAAGGCAACGGACGCGGTGGCAAGGCAGCCGGAGGCGGAGGGCAAGATCACGAAGCTTCTGCTTCTGGGATCCGCACTTGCGGAGGCAACGGCTATTTACGGCTTCGTTATCGGACTTCTGATCATTATTCTTTTGGGCTGACAGTAGCGGGAAAGGGATGGTACTTATATGTTAAGACTGGATATCAATCTGCTCTTTACGGTAATCAACCTGCTTGTTTGGTATCTTTTAATCAGAAAATTCCTGTTCAAGCCGGTCAACCGGATAATTGAAAAACGTGAGCAGGCGATTGCCTCCCGTTATGAAGAAGCAAAGAAAGCGGAGGATGAGGCAAAAGCGCAGAAGGAAAAATACGAGGCGCTGGAGGAAGGCATCCGTGACGAGAAGGCAAAAGTGATACAGCAGGCCGAGGAGGATGCCCGTGCGGCATACAGGCAGATCGTGGCGGAGGCAAACCAGAAGGCAGAGCAGATCCTTTCCGACTCCCGCAGAAGCGCGGAGCAGGAGCATGCGGGTATGGTGAGCAGGGCGGAGAGAGAAATCCGTTCCATGTTATCCGAGGCAGCATGCGAGAGTGTGCGCAGGGAGACGGACAACAGCGGCATCTACGACCAATTTTTGAAAAAAGCAGGTGAGGAGACACATGCAGAATCTTAATGAATATCAGGAAACGGAAAAACAGATGCCCGTTGACTGTGTGCTTGAGTATGTAGCGGAGCCGGACGAAAAACAGTATGCCGGGATCCTTGATTTCCTGCAAAAAAAAATTCCGGGGCGAGAGCTGAATGTGATCCGCCGGGAAAATAAGGATCTGGGCAGCGGCTTCATTCTCCGGGCGGGAAACGAGGAGTACGACTGGAGTACCGGGGGACGGGAGGCACAGCTCAAAAAGAAGATAGAGAGCCTCGACATTCACGGCGCGCAGTCCCTGCTTGAACAGAGGGAGATTATCGGCATCCTGCGTGATGGCATGCAGATGGTGGATTTTGCCGGAAACGAAGTGGGAACCGTGGAGAGCGTGGGGGACGGCATCGTTTACATCAACGGTGCGGATCATGCCATGTACGGGGAGATCATTGTTTTTGAGAACGGACAGAAGGCGATGGTACAGGATGTTCGCAGCGACGGAATCGGCTGTATCCTGTTGGGAAGCGAGACGGAGATCGAGGAGGGAACCAAGGCGATCCGAAGCGAGCGGATGGCGGGCATCCCCGTGGGAGATTCCTTTATCGGCCGTGTGGTCAATGCGCTGGGTGAGCCCATAGACGGAAAGGGAAAAATAGATGCGGAGGATTACAGACCCATTGAACAGCCTGCCCCCGGCATTGTGGAGAGACAGTCCGTGGATACACCGTTAGAGACGGGCATTCTTGCCATTGACTCCATGTTCCCCATAGGGCGCGGACAGAGAGAGCTGATCATCGGTGACAGGCAGACGGGCAAAACCTCCATTGCGGTGGATACCATATTGAACCAGAAGGGCAAAAATGTGATCTGTGTTTATGTGGCGATCGGGCAGAAGGCGTCCACGGTGTCCCGTCTGGTGAACACACTGGAAAAGCACGGCGCCATGGAGTACAGTATTGTGGTTTCGGCGACGGCAAGTGAGCCGGCTCCGTTACAGTACATCGCTCCGTATTCGGGCACGGCGCTGGCGGAGTTTTTCATGCACAGGGGTCAGGATGTGCTGATCGTGTATGATGATCTCTCCAAGCATGCGGTTGCCTACCGGGCACTGTCCCTGCTTTTGGAGCGCTCTCCGGGGCGTGAGGCGTATCCCGGGGATGTATTCTATCTGCATTCCAGACTGTTGGAGAGATCCAGCAGATTGAGCGATGCGCTGGGAGGAGGCTCCATTACGGCGCTGCCCATTATCGAAACACAGGCAGGGGATGTGTCCGCATACATTCCCACCAACGTAATTTCCATCACAGACGGACAGATTTTTCTGGAGAGCGACCTGTTTTTCTCAGGTATGAGACCGGCGGTCAATGTGGGCCTGTCCGTATCCCGTGTAGGTGGAGCCGCACAGACAAAGGCGATGAAGAAGGCCGCGGGAAATATCCGTATCGCTCTGGCTCAGTACCGGGAGATGGAGGTGTTCACCCAGTTCAGCTCCGATCTGGATGCGGTCACGAAGAATCAGCTTTTGTACGGCAAAGGGTTGATGGAGCTGCTGAAACAGCCCTTGGAGCAGCCCATGTCGCAGCATGCGCAGGTGATTACCCTGTGCGCGGCAACCGGGAAGATGTTTTTGGATGTCCCGGTGGCACAGTTGAAGGAGTTTCAGAGAAAACTTCTTGCGTGGATGGATGAGAAATATCCGCAGATCGGGGCGGAGATCGATCAGACCGGAAAACTGAATGAGGCGCTGATCGAAAAAATACTGGCTGCGGTGAGAGAGTATAAGGAGCAGGTGGTGAGCTGATATGGCGGGCTTGAGAGAGATCCAGAACCGAAGGAGAAGTATTCAGGACACGCGCAAGATCACCGGCGCCATGTATATGATCGCCTCAACCAAGATGAAGAAGGCGAAAAGGGATCTGGAAAAGACAGAGCCGTATTTCTATTCCCTGGAGGCGATGATCGAGCGTGTCATGCGGCATATGCCCGAGATGGAGACTCCTTTTCTGGAAGTCCCGGGAAAGAAGCGCACCCGGATCGGACTTCTTGTCATAACCGGCGACAAAGGGCTGGCGGGGGCATACAACCATAATGTGCTGAAGCTTGCACAGGCGTTTCTGGATGACCCGGAGAATCAGGTGAGTCTTTACGTTGTGGGTGAGATGGGAAGAAGCTATTTTTCGGGAAGACACTTCCACATCGAGGAAAATTTTCTGTATACCGCGCAGAATCCCAGCTTCGGCAGGGCGAGGTGGATCACGGAAGGACTGCTGGAGCAATATCTGGAGGGCAATCTGGATGAGATCCATGTGATCTATACGAGGATGGAGAACAGTCTGGTCAGTCAGGCGGAGGATAAGCTGCTTTTGCCTCTGAAACGGCCCGATCTGCCCGTGGAGCCCATGGGCGTGCGCCACGAGGAGTTCTTTTTTCAGACCTCCGCGTCGGAGGCGTTGGATCAGCTGGTGCCGAACTATGTGTCCGGCTTCGTCTACGGCGCGCTTGTGGAAGCGTTCTGCAGTGAACAGAATGACCGCATGATGGCGATGGAAGCGGCAACCAACAATGCGGATGAGCTGCTGCACGATCTCGGCATAATGTATAACCGTGCAAGGCAGGCGGCGATCACACAGGAGATCACCGAGGTGTCAAGCGGGGCAAGGGCGCAGCGCAGAAAGCGCCGCACAGCCCGCAAAAACGCAGGAGGAGTTGTTGAGAAATAAAGAGGTGCGTATGGTGAAAACAGGAAAGATCATACAAATATCGGGCCCCGTGGTGGATGTGCAGTTTGAGGGCGGGCCCCTGCCAAAGATCAAAGATGCGCTGACGGTGGATAACCGGGGAAAGCGCTGCGTCATGGAGGTGGCGAAGCAGCTTGGCGGAAACGTGGTACGCTGTATCATGCTGTCTGCCAGCGAGGGTCTCTGCCGCGACATGGAGGTGACCGTCACAGGCGCCGGAATCTGTGTGCCGGTAGGAGAAGAAACGCTGGGCAGGCTGTTCAACGTGCTGGGGGATCCCATTGACGGGGGAAAACCTCTGGAGGATGCGGAAAAGTGGTGCATCCACAGGGAACCGCCCGCCTTTGAGGAGCAGAGCCCGGTGGTCAACATACTGGAGACAGGCATCAAAGTGATCGATCTTCTGGCACCCTACGCAAAGGGCGGAAAGATCGGTCTGTTCGGAGGAGCCGGCGTCGGCAAGACCGTGCTGATTCAGGAACTGATCCGCAATATTGCCACGGAGCATGGCGGCTATTCTATCTTTACCGGCGTGGGCGAGCGCTCGAGAGAGGGAAACGATCTTTGGACGGAGATGAAAAATTCCGGTGTACTGGAAAAGACGGCGCTGGTGTTCGGACAGATGAACGAGCCCCCCGGAGCGCGTATGCGCGTGGCGGAAACCGGACTTACCATGGCGGAATATTTCCGGGATGAACGGAATCAGAACGTGCTGCTGTTCATCGACAATATCTTCCGCTTTGTGCAGGCGGGAAGCGAGGTCTCTGCACTGCTTGGAAGAATGCCCTCCGCCGTCGGATACCAGCCTACGCTGGCTACGGAGATGGGAGAGCTGCAGGAGAGGATCGCCTCCACCAAGAAGGGCTCCGTCACTTCGGTACAGGCCGTGTATGTCCCGGCGGACGATCTGACTGACCCTGCCCCTGCAACCACATTTGCACATCTGGACGCCACAACGGTTCTGTCCAGAAAAATTGTGGAACAGGGAATTTATCCCGCGGTGGACCCGTTGGAATCCTCATCCCGTATTCTGGAAGCGGATATCGTGGGAAAAGAGCATTACGAGACGGCGCGTAAGGTGCAGGAAATGCTGCAGAAGTACAAGGAATTGCAGGATATTATCGCCATTCTGGGTATGGAGGAGCTCTCCGAGGAGGATAAGCTCACCGTGAACCGGGCGAGAAAGGTGCAGAAATTCCTTTCCCAGCCCTTCCATGTGGCGGAAAATTTCACAGGCATTCCCGGAAAATACGTGCCGCTGGCAGATACGATCAGGGGATTTCAGGCGATCATAAACGGTGAGATGGACGAGTATCCCGAGGCAGCGTTCTTCAATGCGGGAACCATAGAGGATGTGGTGGAGAAAGCAAAGGAAATGGAGAGCGCAGTTTAAGTGGGTGACGCTTTGCGCAGGACGGAAAGGCGGGAACGCAGATGTCAGATTTTCATTTGGAAATGATATCCGGTAACGGGATCTTTTACGAGGGACCCTGCAACAGCCTGATCATACCGGCGCCGGACGGGGAGTTTGCCGTTATGGCACACCATGAGGAAATGATGGTGGCGGTGGTGTCCGGGGAGGCGAGATTCCGGGTGAAGGAAGGCGGTGAATGGCGGTACGCCGTTGTGGGACAGGGCTTCTGCCAGATTGCCAATAACCGTGTCCTGCTTCTGTCGGATACGGTGGAGCGCCCGGAGGATATTGATGCCGACCGGGCAAGAAAGGCGTTGGAGCGGGCAGAGGAACGATTGCAGCAGAAACAGAGCATACAGGAGTACCATTTGACCAGAGCCGCCATGGCGAGGGCACTGGCTCGAATCAGGGAAACGGAGAAGTTTACGAGGTAGATATGATACAGACACTGTACCGGGTTTCGGAATACAGCGAGGAGCTTGTCTTTCCGGCGGTTTTCAAGGCGCTTGACGCTCTTTCCGTAGGGGAGGAGCTGCGTCCGGATATGAAGGTGGTTCTGAAACCGAATTTTGTCATGGCGAAAAATCCTGAGGCGGCAGCCACCACCCATCCCATGGTTATAAAGGCGGTGGTGCGCTATCTTCGGGAGCACGGTGTGACGAAGATCACGCTGGCGGAGAGCTCCGGCGGACTGTATCACGCCGAGCACATGAAAAATCTTTACAGGGTATGCGGCGTATCCAAGCTGGAGGACTGCGAACTCAACATGGATTTTTCCGCCCGGACGGTTCCCTGTGAGAGTGGGTTTGCCAACCATAGCTTTCACCTGATCACGCCGATCGTGGAGGCGGATTATATTATCAACATCTGCAAACTGAAAACCCACTCCATGACGGGATATTCCGGCGGAATCAAGAACCTGTTCGGCACCATACCGGGACTGGAGAAACCGCAGATGCATTACATGTGGCCGGATATCGAGGACTTTTCCCGTATGCTTTTGGAGCTGGCGCAGACGGTAGCGCCCAAGGTTACGGTCATCGATGCCATTGACGCCATGGAGGGAAACGGCCCCACGGGAGGAACCTGTCATCCGCTGCATCTTTTGCTGGCGGCAAGGGATTTCTACACGCAGGATTATTTTGCGGCGGGACTTATGAAGCTGGATCCCATGGAGGTCGTGATGATCAGACAGGCGGTGGAGCAGGGGCTTGCAAAGCCGGACGAGATCACGCTTGTGGGAGATCCCGTGCCGGAGGATCTTACGCCGTTTCAAAAACCGGACACGCAGACGCTGGATTTTTCCGCCAAGCTGCCGACATTCTTAAAGAAGCCCTTTGTGGCTGTCATGAGAAAGCTGTTCCGATCTTACCCCCGGCTCAATGGGGAGCGCTGCGTGGGCTGCGGAAAATGTGCGGAGAGCTGTCCGGCGCATGTGATTGAGATAAAAGAAAGAAAAGCCAGATTTAAAAAGAAGGGCTGCATCTCCTGTTTCTGTTGTCAGGAGATGTGCCCTATGAAAGCGATTGAAGTAAAGCGGGCGCTCAAGCTTTAGGCGGGAGCGTCCGTTCCGTATATTTCGATCTGGGTAAGCGCCGGAAAGGGGGAGGGATCCTCCGCCTTGATCAGGCGGTCCATGGACAGCCAGGAAATGGATCTGGAAGGAAAGGTAATGACATGGGGAGCAATGCTTTTCTCCAGAGGACATTCCAGAGTGCTTCCGTCCGAAAAATGGAAGGTTACCTGCGTCCACCAGTTGTCATGAGGAAAGTCGGAGCGGGTGTAGAGCAGGATCCTGTCGACGGACACGGTTCGCCCGAAGTCGATCTTAATGCAGGCATCATCCCTCATATTGATTCCCCATGACGCATACGGCCAGTTGCCGTGGGACAGGTTGGCACGCACACCGTCTATGGCGTTTCTGGCAGCAAAGACAGCCTCACCGCGGGTGTGGACATTGGCGGAGGCGTGGGGATAGCAGTCCGCGGCGTCCTCAAAATCATACGGGTTCAAGGCAAGATTCCGGTACGAAGCGGGAAGTGCAGCCTCGGCGTACAGATAGTGGGTAGATCCGGTGAATGCCTTGGGAGAATAGCTGTTTCGCTGTTCGCCGAAAGGAATCACATAGGAAAGCTCGCCTGTCAGGCAGACCAGCGCTTCACCCATCGCATCGTCCAACTGAATCCGCAGGCTTGTATTTTTCTCGGAGGAGGCAAGGACGATGCGATCTCCCTCCTCATATTCTCTTTCACACACAAGGTCTGTAAAATTTTCACCGGAGGTCTCGCAGAGGATCCGGTTATCTTTGTCCATTATTTTGATTGTGAGCAGCATGCTTTTCCTTTCACGCCAGAATGGCACGTTTGATCGCGTCAAAAAGCTCGTCGTAGGTCTCATAAGCCGGAATGTCCGGATACTCCGCCTTGATGGCGTCAGTACTCTTGAACAGGAAGCCTGCCTTGCTTGCCTGAATCATGCCCAGGTCATTGTGGCTGTCGCCGCTTGCAATGGTATCATAGCCGATGGACTGCAGCGCCTTGACCGTGGTGTACTTTGATTTTTCACAGCGCATTTTGAAGTCCGTGATTTCCCCATTGCCCGCAACCACCAAAGAATTGCAGAAGATGGTAGGATAGCCGAGCTTTTTCATGAGAGGTCCCGCAAACTGGGAGAAGGTGTCACTTAAGATGATGACCTGCGTCATCTCACGCAGCCTGTCCAGAAACTCCCTTGCACCGGGAAGGGGATCGATTTTTGCAATCGTCTCCTGTATCTCCTTCAGCCCAAGGCCGTGTTCCTTTAAAATGCCGATGCGGTACTTCATCAGCTTGTCATAATCGGGCTCGTCGCGGGTTGTTCTCTTTAACTCCGGGATCCCGGTCTCCTCCGCAAAGGCGATCCAGATTTCGGGAACCAGAACGCCCTCCAGATCCAAACATACAATTTCCATATTTTTCCCATTCCTTTTTCTTTTATTTTCCATATATTATAGCGGAAATACACAGAAATAGCCATACCCAAATTGTATGTTTTCCGGCATCGGGAATGCTTGACAGAAAAAGCAGGATGCTCTAACATGAAATTACTGTGTGCACGATATACAGAGTGTGCAGAGGATACAAAATGAACGGGGAATCAGGCCGGTTATGAAATTATTGATCAAGCAGCGCGTCTTTTCGTGGACGGACACCTATGATGTGTATGATGAATATGAGCAGCAGAAATATTTTGTGAAGGCGGAGTTTCTGACATGGGCGCACCATCTCCATGTCTCGGACACATCGGGGCGTGAAATCGGCGCCGTGCATCAGCATGCGTTTACTTTCCTGCCAACCTTTGACATTGAGGTCGACGGGGTCATGGTCGGGACTGTCCGAAAACAATTTTCCATCTTCAAACCCACCTACGAGATCGATTATAACGGGTGGCACTGCGAGGGGGATTTCCTTGCGTGGGAGTATGAGGTCTACGCAGGGTGCAGCGAGGTGGTACACATCTCAAAGCAACCGTTTCACTGGGGGGACACCTATGTGATCGACATCCAGAATCCTGCGGACGAGGTGATGGCGCTGATGCTTGCCATAGCCATCGATGCCGCCAACTGCCCGGACGGGAATTGCTGAATATCTGATAAAAAAATTGAGATGAACACTAAAGTTCATCTCTTTTTTAACGATATATATAGTGATACAGAAAAAAGCAAAAAGGAAAGGAGGAGTCAGTATGCGTATCGAAGCATATAATCAGGTACAGCAGCTCTACAACACCAGAAAGCCGGGACAGGTAAAGCGCACGGCGGGAACGGGGCTCAAGGATCAGGTACAGATCAGCAGCATGGGAAAGGATTTCCAGACCGTGAAGGCGGCGGTTGCGGCAGCTCCTGATGTCAGGGAAGACGTAACGGCTCCTATCAAGGCGAGCATGGATGCGGGGACCTACGAGGTGAGCGTGGACAGCTTCGCTGACAAACTGATGAAGAAGTACGAAGAAATGAGGTAATCCCGGTGGCAAGCTTGATAGAAAACCTGATTGATGTATTACAACAGGAAACTGCAGTTTATGAGGAGCTGCTGGGATTATCAATGAAAAAGACTCCGGTGATCGTGGCCGGGGATCTGCAGGCGTTACAGCAAATCACGGATGAGGAACAAGATGCAGTGGGCAGACTTCATCACCTTGACGGCAAAAGAGCCGAGGTGGTCAAGGATATTGCCAACGTTATGAACATGGATGTTGAGACATTGAAGCTGGCGAACCTGATCAAAATGCTGGAGAGCAGACCGCAGGAGAGCGGCAGGCTTGCACAGGTGCATGACAAGTTGAAAAATGTGGTGCACAGTACGCAGAGGATCAACGAGCAGAACAGAGAATTGATTGCAAATTCTCTGGAGATGGTTGAGTTTGATCTGAATCTGCTCCAGGCGATGAAAGCAGCGCCGGAAACTGCCAATTACAATCGCGGTGCATACAGCGCAGGCGAGACAATGGGAGTGGAGAGAGGCGGCTTTGACGCGAAAAGCTAATCCATGACACGGAAAAACCGTGCATAACGAGGTGATAATATGCCACTGATGGGAAGTTTATATATCGGTGCGTCCGGCTTACAGACAGGACAGAATGTACTGAACTCTACGGCGCACAATCTAACCAATATCGATACCAAGGGATATACGAGGCAGCAGGCGCTGCTCGGATCCAAAAGCTATATTACGGTGTCTAAGAACCCCAAAGCTGTGTCTAATCAGCAGTATGGTCTTGGGGTAAATTTTTCCGCAGTCAGACAAGTAAGAGATTATTTTTTGGACAAGACATACCGCAAGGAATCCGGACGCAGTATGTTTTATGAGGTGTCCACGGAAACCATGGAGCAGGTGGAGACCATTCTCGGCGAGATGAACGGCGAGGATTTTCAGACCTCATTGACCAACCTATGGACGGCAGTGCAGGAGCTTGCAAAGGATCCGTCCAGTTCCGTGACACAGGGACTTCTGGTACAGAGGGCGTCAGAGTTTCTGGATCGTGCGGGCGCGGTGGCAGATGATCTCAAGGATTATCAGGACAGCCTGAACCGGAAGGTGAAGGAAAATGTGACCACCATCAACAAGTACGGAAATCAGATTCTTGAGCTGAATAAACAGATCCAGAGAATAGAGGCGGCGGGCATTGAGCACGCGAACGACCTTCGGGATACCCGCAACCAGATTCTGGATGAGCTGGGTAAGCTCTGTAAAATGAATTACAGCGAAGATTATTACGGGAACATCACCGTGCAGATAGAGGGGACGGATTTCGTAAAGGGCGGCATGTGTTACGAGATCGGGCTCCAGACCGACGCCACAACAGGCTTCTATACGCCGTTCTGGCCGCAGAATGCGGAATACACCGTTATGGCGGACGGAACAAGAAGCTACGATATCACCCACGCCAAGGTGTTTGATCTGGACCAGACCGTTTCCTCCACCATGGATACGGATATCGGCGGTCTGAAGGCAATCCTTCTGGCAAGAGGTGATCACCGCGCAAACTACTCCGATATCGAGAAGGATTACGACGGCATCTCCCAGTCCATTATTATGAACATGCAGGCGGAGTTTGATCAGCTGATCCACAACGTAGCGACGAAGATCAATGAGGTTCTGGCAAATGCCAGCGATGCGGAGCGCGGATATCTTTGCGACAAGGACGGTTCCCCGATACAGTTGTTCAAGAAAGTAACCTCCGACGGGTGGACAAAGCAGACGGATGCGGCGGGAAATACTACGTGGAAATACATGGAGGAGGACTACGACAACACGGACACCATGTATACGCTGGGCAATCTGAAGATCAACAACAATTTGCTGCAGGAGCCCTCCATGCTGGGATTCAAACTGGCGGACGGAAAGGCAGATTACGATACGGCGGAAGCTTTGAAGAGCGCATTTACGGAAGAAGCGTACCACCTGAATCCGAATGTACAGAAAAAAACCACATTTGTGGATTATTATTCCGATTTGGTTTCTCAGGTGGCAAACAGCGGATCCGTATTCAGAAGTATATACGAGAATCAGGAAGCGACCGTGGAAGCGACATTCAGCGCAAGGGAGCAGGTCATTGGTGTTTCTTCCGATGAGGAGCTTTCCAACATGATCAAGTTCCAGAATGCATATAATGCCGCCAGCAGATACATCAATGTGATCAGCGAAATGCTGGAGCATGTGATCAATACACTTGCAATTTAGTAACGGGGAGGAAGAGAGATGCCTTCACAATTTTTTGGATTAAATACCGCATATAAAGGACTTCTTGCATCAAATGCAGCCCTGAATACCACCTCCAACAACATTTCCAACGTGCAGACGAAGGGGTACAGCAGGCAGCAGGTGGTGCAGCAGGCAAGCGATGCGCTGCGCGTGTTCCAGACCTATGGCTGCGCCGGTGCCGGCGTGGACACCATCGCCATAGAGCGTGTGCGCAACGAGTTCTATGATACCAAATACTGGGGCGCCAACACCAATATGGGCGAATACAGCATCAAGCAGTATTATATGCAGCAGCTTGAGACCTATTTTTCCGACGACGGAAAGACCACCGGGTTCAAGACAATCTTCGACCAGTTTTCCGTGACGGGGCTACAGGCGGTGCTGAAGGCTGCCAGCGACAAGACGACGAAGGCACAGTTTATCGGCTATGCGGGAAATCTGACAGAGTATTTCAGAAGTATGGTGGGCAATCTGGAAAAAGTGCAGAAGGATGCCAATCAGGAGCTGAAGCTGAAAGTGGATGAGATTAATTCCTTAGCGGGAGAGATCGCTTCCCTGAACAAACAGATTAATGTAATCGAGCTGACCGGCAGCAAGGCAAATGAGCTGCGCGACCGCAGAACGGTGCTGCTTGACCAGCTCTCCAACATTGTGGATATCCAGACCCAGGAAATCCCTATCACCGATGCCAACAACCCGGACAGGGAGACCGGCGCCTACCGCTTTTTAGTCAGGATCGGCGGCGGGCAGCTTCTGATCGATACCAGCGATTACAAGCAGCTTGAGTGCGTGGCACGGACCAGTTACCAGAAAGTGAACCAGACAGATATAGATGGCTTGTACGATATCTACTGGAAGGACGGCGAACAGTTCAATATCTATGACAAGACGCTGGGCGGCTCCCTGCAGGGACTGGTGGAGATGCGTGACGGCAACAATGCCGAGATTTTCAATGGTACGATTACAGCCACAGGACGCAAGGATGTTGCGGACAAAGACGGTAATATGAAGCCGCATGACACGGTGACAATCGAGGTTTCGGAGGATCATCTGAAGGATCTGAACAAGTGCAATCTATCCGACAGCGGCGGCGTGATTACCCTGGGCAATCAGGAGTTCTACTATGATTCCTGGTCCTACACCTGCAGCTATGATGCGGCGGGGAATCCCACCTATTCCTACACCTTTGTACTTTCGGACAATACACTGAACGACAGGAATCTGACGAATGACAGAGTGGGCAAGGTGGCAACGGTAGGAAACAGCATCGATTATCAGGGAATACCGTACTACATGAAGCAGATGAACGAGTGGGTAAGAACCTTCTCCCAGAAGTTCAACGACATATTGAACAGCGGTTATGACGCATACGGAAATGCGGGAAACGACCTGTTTGCCGCAAAGAAAGCCACGGACAAGGGACAGTATGTGTTTGAGGATGCGTTTCGCTATGACAGACAGACGGACGGTACGCTCACCGTGGATGTGACGGACAACAGCTATTACAAGATGACGGCAAAGAATTTTTCCATTCTCGCGGCCATGGTGGAGGATGCGGATCTTCTGGCAACCCGGAAGAATGCTTCGGACGGTGTGGATCAGTACGATATCCTGACAGAGATCCAGAGCATGATAAACGATAAGACAAAGATGAGTTTCAGAGGCTGCAAGTCCGGGGAGTTTCTGCAGTGTATCCTTTCGGATGTGGCGCTGAATGCCGGCAAGGCAAATACATTCTACACCAACTACAAGAACATTGCGGGAAGCATTGACAACCAGCGGATTTCCATTTCCGGCGTGGATGAGGACGAGGAAGCGGTGAATCTTGTAAAATATCAGAACAGTTTTAATCTGGCATCAAAGATGGTGCAGACGTTGACGGAAGTTTACGACAGACTGATCCTGGAGACAGGTGTATAAGCATCAGCGTAAGGAGAAGCGTATGAGAATTACAAACAAAATCATGCAGAACAATAACCTGAACAATATCAACAACAACAAGATCCTGCAGGACAGACTGAGCACGCGGATGTCCACAGGAAAGAAGATCAACAGACCTTCGGACGATCCTGTTGTGGCGATCCGAGCGCTGCGTCTGCGTAGCAATGTGACGGAGGTAACGCAGTATTACAGCAAGAATATTCCTGATGCGGAGAGCTGGCTGAGCGTGACGGAGGGTGCATTGAAGAACACTTCCGATATTCTGACCAAGATGATCAAGCACTGTACGGGAGCCGACGGCGATCAGACCTCGGCGAACAGAAAGATCATTCTGGAACAGCTTAAGGCTCTGCGGGAGGAGGTCTACTCCACCGCAGATGTGGACTATGCGGGCAGGTTTGTGTTTGCAGGATATCGGACGGATACCTCCATCAGCTTTACGGAGGCAAAGACGCTGGAATACACCATCACCCAGCAGCTTGACAACACGGCGATTGACAGCCTGACCTTTATAAAGACCACGGCGCAGCTTGCAGGCGGTACGACGGTGGATATCAACGACCTCAATCAGACCAATTACAACGGGATTCAGGTTACGGAAAATGATATATCGGCTACCGAGGTACACAGGATCCGTCTGAGCTACGAGGATCTCTCCGCAGGCATGGTACCTACGATTACGCGGGTGACGGGCAAGGATGCGGATGGCAATGTGACTACGGAGGAAGTGGTACCGGCGGCGAATGTGAAAACGGTTCACGATTATGACGTTCCCACTGCGTACGAGCTGGCAAGCCAAAATCCGGACAATGTTTATTTCGTTCCTGAGACGGGAGAAATGATCCTGGGGGATAATGTTTATAACAAAATGATGGCTTACAAGGATACGGCATCCACCTCCACGGTAAATGAGGGAGAAATCCGCATCACCTATCAGAAGAACAAGTGGCTCAAGGGCGATTTAAGACCGGAGCATTACTATGCATGCACCACAAAGGACGCTGCAGGAACCACCATTGATTATAATCAGGATTACCTGACCGGCAGCGATGTGGCAAAGCAGGTGATCGAGTACGATGTAGGCTTCAACCAGACTATCCGTGTCAATACCACGGCAAATGAGTGCTTTGACCCGGGAATCGGCAGAGAAGTGGATGATCTGATCAATGTACTTGAGGAAGTGCAGAATCTGGAGGGTGTGGTCGGCACGTTGGAGGACATGCTGAAAACTGAAACGGACGAGACGGTTGCGGCGACTCTGCAGAGCAGACTGGATGCTGCAAACAAAGCTCTGACACTCACCAAAAATAAAATGCAGCTTATGTTCGAGAGTGGGATCACGGCGTTACAGGGCTATCTGGATGATACGAACCTTGCAATCACAAACTGCGGTACCAGAAGTTCCAAGCTGGAGCTTGTGGAGAACCGGATGAAGAATCAGAAGACCACGTTTGAAACGCTCAAGTCGGAAAATGAGGATATCGACATCACGGAGGTGGCGATTGATTTAAAGAGCGCGGAACTGACCTACAACGCGGCTCTGATGGCGACCGGAAAGGTGTCACAGACCAACCTGTTAAACTTTATCTGATGAGGGAAAGGACATAGAGGGATGAAGGCAAATACGAAAATATTCGGAGAGATATGTATTGAGGATGACAAGATCATCGAGTTTGAGGGCGGAATCATCGGATTCCCCAGACTCACCAAATTTGCGCTGATCCATGATGAGGCGAAGGGCGTAAAGGCAGGAATCCGCTGGCTGCAGTCCATGCAGGAGCCCACGTTTGCCATGCCTGTAATGGATCCTCTGATTGTCTGCAAGGATTACAATCCGCAGGTGGAAGATGAGCTTCTGGCGGATCTGGGTGAGCTGAACGCAGACAATCTGTTGGTGCTGGTGACGGTCACGGTGCCTGCCGATCTGACCAAGATGAGCGTAAACCTGAAAGGTCCCATTGTGATTAATTCACAGAGCAGAAAAGCCTGCCAGGTGATTGTGGACGGAGACGAATATGCCGTGAAATTCCCTGTTTATGAGATTTTACAGGCAGGAAAGGCGGGTGCATAATATGCTGGCACTATCGAGAAAGAAAAATGAGGCGATCATTGTAAATAACAATATAGAGATCACGGTGCTTGAGGTGAAGGGCGACCAGGTCAAAATCGGAATTTCCGCACCCAAGGAGGTTCCCATATACCGCAAGGAGGTATATGTGCAGATTCAGGAGGCAAACAAAGCGGCAACTGATATTTCCGGCATAGAGGCGCTGCAAAATTTGCTGGGTTAGGGGAACTGCTATAAACTTCCGCGGCGTTTCTGCCGATAACAGTTCTAGAAGACTTGTAATGACGATTCACATGGAGGTGACTTGAAATGGCAATTGAACCATTAGGAAGTGTAATGAGTGTACAGGCGCAGAGCCAGGTACAGACAAAGCCGGCAACACCGGTTGCCAAGTCTGCCGCAGAATACACGGGTGTATCTGCTCAGAATACGATTAAGCAGACGGACACATCAATTAACATTGTGGAAAATTCCCAAGAGAAAGGCAACTCCGGAAATTCCGCAAACAGTGAGAGTGGCAAACAGCCCAGCAACGATCAGATCAAGAAGGCTGTGGAGACGCTCAACAAGAAAATGACCCATTCCGAGGCTGTGTTTGGAATCCATGAGGAGACCAACCGGGTGACGATCAAGATCATCGATAAGGATACCAAGGAAGTAATTAGAGAGCTTCCGCCTGAAAAAACTCTGGACATGATTGCCAAGGTTTGGGAATTGGCAGGTATTCTCGTTGATGAGAAGCGATAGGAGGGGAAAGAGATGGCAATGAGACTGACAGGTCTGATGTCCGGTATGGACACCGAGACCCTGATTAAGGAACTTGTTTCCGCAAAGCAGACGAAGGTGGACGATGCGAAAAAAGCGCAGCAGAAGCTGGAGTGGAAGCAGGATGCATGGAAAGAGTTGAACAATAAGATCAAAAAGCTCTACAACGGTACGCTTTCCGCACTCCGTTATCAGAGCTCTTATTCAAAGAAGGTTACCAAGATTTCCAACAGCTCTGTGGCGACAATTCTGACCGAGGATTCGGCAATGAACAGCGTACAGACCTTGAAGGTGGAGCAGCTTGCACAGTCCGGTTATCTGACGGGTAGCACGGTTTCCAAATCCAATGGCGGCAGGTGCACCCTTGGAACCAAACTGGTCAATATGGGAATCGAGGCAGGCAGTAAGATTGAGGTTACCACCAAGGGCAAGACAACCCAGATCGAGGTTACGGCATCCATGACGCTCTCAGACTTGACATCCAGACTGAGCAGTGCAGGCGTGAAGGCAAATTTTGACAGTAAGACGCAGCGCCTGTTTATCGGTGCGTCCACCAGCGGTACAGTGGCTGATTTTGCTATTACTGCAGCCAACGACGGCGGTACCAATGCGCTGGATAAGCTGGGTATTCTGGTTTACGACGATGCCGTGATGGCAAAGTATGAGAAGGATGCGGCATTGCGCAATGATGCGGACGCATACAAGAAAGCATTGGATGCAGAGATTGCTTCCAGATTGAAGACTTACACAACCAGACAGAAGTCTTTGGAAGGAACAATCAGCACCATCGAGGCAAAGCAGGAAGAGATCAAAAAAGCCTATGAGGGAGATGATTTCGACCAACTTGTGAACAATACGGACGGTGCTCTGGATACCTTGCGGACCGACATCAAAGCCTTGGAGGAAAAGGGTGACCTGACCAACGATGAAAAGACACAACTGGAGAGCCTGCAAAAGAAATTGGACAGCGTTGAGAGCTATCAGGCACTGCAGGATCAGTTAAATGAGGCAAAGACGGAACTTTCTGATGTAGAGAGCTATCTGAATGCGGATGGCAGCGCAAGCGACAAGCTGACCGGAGAGGTGACGGACTGGCTGGACGATAAGATTGCGAGAGCCGAGACAGTGATTGCCGACACGAACAGAAAGGGCAGTGCAGACGCTACAAAGGTTCCCGGACAAGACGCGATTATCTACTTAAACAACGCCAAGTTTGAAGGAGCCTCCAATACATTTGAGATTAACGGACTGACCATCACCTGTAATGCAGAGACGGGAAATGAGACCGTTACGCTGACCACGCAGGACGATACCAGCGGCATCTATGACATGATCAAGAAGTTTATCAAGGAGTACAGCGAGCTGATCAACGAGATGGATAAGCTGTACAATGCTGATACCGCGAAAGGATATGAGCCTCTGACCGATGAAGAGAAGGATGCCATGAGTGAGACGGAGATCGAGAAGTGGGAGACCAAGATCAAGGATTCCCTTCTTCGTAGGGACTCCACACTGAGTACGGTGTCTTCCGCATTTAAGCAGATCATGTCTTCCGGTTTTACCGTAAACGGCAAGACCATGTATCTGTCCAGCTTCGGTATTGACACCCTGGAATATTTTGAAGCAGAGGACAATGAGAGAAATGCTTATCACATCAACGGAGACGAGGATGATGAAACGGTGAGCGGCAAGACGAACGATCTGATGGCTGCCATCAGCGCTGATCCGAATGCGGTTATGGATTTCTTTACACAGCTTTCCAAGAGCCTCTATTCCAAGACAGGCGATCTGATGAAGCGTGTGGCAGGATACAGCAGCTCCAATACGGTGTATGATGACATCAAGATGAAGTCCGATTATGACGACTACACCAAGAAGATTGCGGATCTGGAGAAGAAGCTGCAGGATTATGAGGACAAGTGGTACAAGAAATTTTCCGCAATGGAGACTGCTATGGCAAAGATGCAGTCCAACGCCAGCGCGATTACCAGCCTGTTAGGAGGTTCATGATATGGCATTGCCAAATGCATATGCACAGTACAATAACAGTAAAATTCTGACAGCCTCCCCCGCGGAGCTGACGCTGATGCTTTACGAGGGTGCAATCAAGTTTGGCAATATTGCGATTATGGCCATCGAAGAGAAGAATATTGAGAAGGCACACATCAATATTGTCAAGACCCAGAAGATCATTGATCATTTTCGCATGACCTTGGATATGAGTTATGAGGTCGCACAGGATTTTGAACGTGTGTATTCTTATCTTGCGGACAGACTGGTGCAGGCAGATGTTTATAAGGACAAAGAAATCATGGAGGAAGTTTGCACACATCTGCGCACCATGAGGGATACCTGGAAGGAAGTCATGCGCATCAATCGGGAGAAAGGTACAGTATGAACGGACAATATCTGAGCATATTGCAGGACAGCCTGAGGAAAAAGATCGAGATACTGGATGAGATCGACGGACTTTGCAGGCTGCAGGGAGAGGTTCTTGCGGCGAGCCCTGTGGATTACGACAGGTTTGACCGCGCTGTGGATGATAAGGATGTCTGCATCGGTCAGCTTAACAAGTTGGACGAAGGTTTTGAACTGCTTTATGAGAGAGTGCGTGAAGAATTGCAGGGTAAAAAGGAGCAGTATGCGGCTTGGATTGTCGAGACACAGAAGCTGATCAACGCCGTCATGGACAAGAGCGTGTCGATTCAGGCACAGGAGAACCGAAACAGAATGGCTGTGGAGAGAGCGTTCTATCGTGAGCGTCAGGACATTGGCAAGGGGAAGCGCTCTATGAGCGTGGCGATGGACTACTACCGCAATATGAGCAATTCCCATGTGGTGGATCCCCAGTATATGGATCAGAAAAAATGAGGAAAGTGGCATCTCAGACTGAGGTGCCACTTTTTTATAAGTTAGCTATGGGAACAGAATGCGCAACATGGATGCAATCCGGTGCGTCCATGTGTGGAGCCGCGCCACTTTTCGATAACCGTTTGCTGCCATTTCCTGCCGGATATCTTCGTGGGTAAGATAGTACTGCGCCTTGGACAGCAGATCGGGCAGATTTTCGTAGCAGTCCAGATCCTTTCCAAGTTCAAAATATTCAGGGATTTCCGCCTGATAGTTGGTGAGCAGGAAACCTCCGCAGCCCAAAACATCCCATACTCGCAAGGACAGACCGGTCTGGATCGGCCTCATGGTGATGTTCAGGTTGATTTTACTGTCCCGGAAAATATGGGGCATTTCACTGTGGGTTGTCACGCCGCCGCGACAATTCACATGCCGGAGCAGGGAGGTATCGCTTCTTGTGTAGAGCGTTACGGAAAAATGCTCCGCCAGAGCGTTCAGAGTACGCACACGTTCTGCTTCCGCGGCACGCATGCCGAGGAAACAGTTGGCGGCAACGTAGCGGTCTGTGTCCGTGAAAGGATCAGTGAGGGAAGGAAAGGCGGAAAAGCTCTGCTTCAGTTCTGTAATCCATTGATCGGAAGGAGCATTCATCAAAAGTTCCATACCCGAAACCTTAAGCTGAGCCTCAATGAGCCCGTCCATATACCCGGTGCCGAATTCGGACAGAGGGCTGGGGTTTAATAGAGACAACGGACTTTTTTCATGGTAGAGGGAACCCACAAAGGAAATGTCATCCCTGTAGACGGGAGGCGTGTCCTCCGACAGGGGGGGGAGTATACTGTCCCAGCGGTCGGTATTGGTTGCCAGAGGCAGATAAAAGATACCTTCCGGGTTTTCCAGGTAAAATGTTTCATACTGGGCGTAGTCAAACAAAAAGATCCGGTTGCAGCGGTTACGGATGGTTCGGGAAAAAAGCTCCAATACCGGGCAATCCACACTCAGGCAGACATAGAGCATGCCGATGCGTTCGCAGAGCGCAGACAGAAAAGGAAAGTAGTTGATGCTGAAGATGAAATCCACGGGATGCTTACAGAGGATGTCCGAAACATAATGCAGTTTTTCCTCTGCACTTGTATCCTTACAGGTGATCTCCAGAGAAGCTTCATGTGTTATGATTCCCATTCTGTCAAACACTTCCAGAATGTCAGGCTCACAGATGCTGCCGTAGCGGTAAAAGAGAACGTTCATGGGTTGACCTCGCTTTGGTTTCGCGCAAAATACGCGCTCTGATTGTATTATAGAAGATGATATGCCTTTTGTAAAATGAGAACCTAAAATATCTATAATAAATATTGGCTTTTTTGTCGATATATAATAAAATAAAGAAGGCAGGAAGCTGGAATATTGCATGGAGGCAAGAAATAGAACTGTTGTCGTACGTGCGGCAACAGTTTTTTCATATTTGGAGGGAAATTGCCATGGTAACTGCACTTATTTTTGCTGGTGGAACAGGACAAAGAATGAATACACGTTCAAAACCAAAACAATTTCTGGAATTGCATGGAAAACCGGTCATTATATATACTATTGAGCATTTTGAGTACCATGCTGAAATAGATAATATTGTGGTGGTTTGTCTAAAAGATCGCATCGACGAATTGAAAGGTTTGCTGAAACGATATAGCATCACGAAGGTGTCGGAGATTGTACCGGGAGGAGAGACCGGACATGATTCCATCTATAACGGTCTTAAAGCAATGGAAGGTACCGCTAAAGAGGGCGATATTGTTTTGATTCATGACGGTGTCAGGCCACTTATTACCGGAAATCTAATCTCAGAGAATATAGAAGCAGTCAGAAAATATGGAAATGCGATTACATCGGAACCTGCGCGCGAGAGCGTATTACAGAGTAAGGATGGGGAAAATGTTGATGTTGTGCCGGACAGAAGTATGATGTATGTTGCAAAGGCCCCTCAGTCTTTCTACTTTACTGATATTATGAAAATATATGAGATGGCAAAGAATCAAGGGCGTCGTTCTATCGATTCTGCCCATTTGCTGAGCATGTATAACGTCCCTATGCATATTGTCCGGAGTGTGAAAAATAATATTAAGATTACGGAACCTGCAGATTTTTATATATTCCGAGCACTGTTTGAAGCGATAGAAAATCAGCAAATTATGGGGATCTGAGGAGACGCATGAAAAGGTACGGAAAATCCGAATTGATCAGCGTGGTGGAAACACTTGAAAGAGAAAATGAAGTTTTTGAAGTTGACGAACAAAACCTGGAAGAAGCGTTCAATATGCTGGCACAGTGCCAGGAAACAGCGCTGGCGCTTGGCAGTTTTTTAGAGACCTATGGCGAATCAACACAAGATATTATATCCTTACTAGAGGGGTACTGTGAGTACCTATATCGGATGAATATAAAACTGTGTAATGTGTCAGAAAGAAAGAACATTGCCAACAAGATTGCACTGACATTACAGAAAATAAAGGGGTTGATCGAAGAAGTCCTTCCGGATGACAAAAAGAGAATTGCCTTCTTTGTGTATAAGGCATCTATGTGGGATTCGTTGGAAAGTATATGGGAGGCGGCATATACTGATGATAGATGTGAGACGTATGTGGTCCCCATACCATATTTTGATAAATTGGAAGATGGCACTCTGACGGAGACACACTATGAGGGTGGTGATCTACCAACAAAAGTTCCTACAGAAGATTGGCGTGAATTTAATCCGGAAGAGTTTAGAATAGATGTTGCGTACATACACAACCCATATGATGATATGAACAGTGTAACTTGCGTGCATCCGTGGTTTTTTTCATCACACATATCCAAGTATGTTGAGAAACTGGTCTATGTCCCCTACTTTGCAACACTTAATTATGTTGAGGAACATTTTTGCATATTGCCGGGAGTTTTATGCGCGGATATTGTGGTACTGCAAACGGAAGACATTAAGCAAATTTATTTGGAAAACCTGCAGAAATTTGAACAGGAAAATAATTTGTCTAAATTGTTTTCACAAAACATGGACAAGTTTATGGTGCTTGGCAGTCCTAAATTTGATAAAGTACTGAGCTTGCAAAAGGAAGATTTCGACATTCCGGAAGATTGGAAGAGAACTATATGGCGGAAAGATGGATCCAAGAGAAAAGTTCTCTTGTTTAATACATCTTTGCAGGAATTACTGACATATGGGGAGGACCAACTCAAGAAGATAGAACAGGTGATTGAAATGTGCCACACCAGAGAGGATATCGTACTTCTGTGGAGACCACATCCATTAAGTAAAAGTACGATAAGAAGCATGTTGCCCGGTCTGTTCGAAAACTATCAAAAGTTGGAAGAACGATTCCGGAAGATGCGGTGGGGGATTTTTGATGATACGGCTGATTTGTATAGAGCGCTTGCGGTCAGCGACGCATATTACGGAACAGGAGGATCTCTGATTCCACTGTTTGGGCTGACCGGAAAGCCAATCATGAAAGAAAATGCTGAATTGCCCGTTGTGCACAATTTTGACGAAAGACGTCTGATTTCCATGGCAGGAGTGTATGTGGACATGGATGGCTCTATGTGGTTCAGCGCAGTTGAGTTCAATGGACTTTTTCAATACGATATGGTTGAAAAATGTCTGAAATGGAAGGGAGAATTTCCGAACGAGTGGCGAGAAGGAAGATATCGCTATTGTAGTTGCATCGAATATCAAAGAAAATTATTCTTTGCGCCCTATGCAGCGAAAGAAATTGCCATATATGACATGGAGAGCGGAAAATTTGATAAATTGGCAATCAAAGATTATGGAGTCTCCTCACAAAAAATTTATGCCACAGTTAAATATGGAAAGAAGTGGTTCTGTTTCGGGGCCAGAATACCGGCGGTACTGTGTGTGGACTTGGAAACCTATGAGATAGAGTATTATGAGAAAATGCATGCGGAGTTGGTTCCTTTTTTTACAAACACTGAGATTGCTATTTTGAACAGGGATGTGATTGCAGAAGGGGATGTTTGCTGGCTGGTATGTGGCAGAGCCAATATTGTGGTAGAGTTCCATATGGACAGCATGACATATGCGTTTCACCGGGTGGGAAAAAGTGAAAATTACTATGCGGGAATGAGAAGAATGGGAAATGAATTTTATCTTTTCCCACGAAATAAGGCAAATGTTGTCTGTTGGGATTATAAGAAAAAAACGGAATATGAGGTTCTGCCGGCAGAAGGAGAAGAATGTGTTGCCAATGCATATTCCAACAGCTGTGTATACGGCGACGAAATGTTTCTGTTTGCCTATCTTGGACAATGGAATGCAAGAATAAAAAAGGGTGAAAAGGCTGTAGAGACTTTGAAAGATATGCAGGAATATGCCAAGAGCGCTATCCTGAAGGTGGATATGGAAAACTTCTCCGAGCAGAAAATTTCGTGGGCTTATAGTGACGAGAAGTCAGTATACTTTTTCTCGTTTATGAACAAGACGTTGTACATCCGAAATATGCAGACAGGTGAAGAGGAGCGGCATTGCATGGAAATGACGCAGGAAGATTATGTAAAAGCGAGAGTGTTGCCTTTTTATAATGTACGAGGAGAAAAGAAACTGGTTCAGCAATTTATTTTTCAAGAAAAAGAGGATACCTCACTGGCTGATTATCTCGAATGGATTAGCAACAGCGAGCAATTGTATTCGGGGCGCCAGGTGGAAGTGTTTTTACAGGAAAATGCAGGAGGACATGTGAACTGCGGACAGATGTGCCACAAAAAAATCGACATGGAGGAGTAAAAATATGCAGAATAAGATCAATGTGACCCGGTCTTCCATGCCGGATTTGGAGGAGTATGTGCGTGAAATTTCCACCCTGTGGGAGAGTCGGTGGCTCACTAATATGGGTGAAAAACATGAGCAGCTTGCCAGAGGATTGGAAGAGTATCTTGGAGTTGATCACATTTCTCTGATGTCTAACGGTCATATGGCGTTGGAAATGGCAATCCAGGCATTGGATTTACAGGGGGAGGTGATAACAACCCCTTTTACCTTTATATCTACCACACATGCAATCGTCAGAAACGGACTTACCCCGGTTTTTTGTGATATTAATGAATCTGACTACACGATGGACACCAAAATGCTGGAATCTTTGATTACGCCCCGGACATCTGCAATTTTGCCGGTTCATGTGTATGGAAATATCTGCAATGTGGATGAAATAGAACATATCGCAAGGAAGCATGGATTAAAAGTAATTTATGATGCAGCTCATGCATTCGGAGTGAGAAAAGATGATGTAGGAGTGGGAAATTATGGAGATGTCTCTATTTTCAGTTTTCATGCGACGAAGGTATTTCACACAATAGAGGGTGGTGCTGTCGTGTACCATGATAAAGAGGTTGGGGAGCGGTTATACGATTTGAAGAATTTCGGAATACACGGACCGGAGAGAGTGGATTCTGTCGGTGCGAATGCCAAGATGAATGAGTTTCAGGCTGCTATGGGAATCTGCAATCTACGCCATATCGATGAACAGATAGAGAAACGGAAGCGGGTTGCCGACTGTTATATGCGGCGACTTTCCGGTGTGAAGGGAATCGGCGTGAGGCAGGCTCAGAACGGGGTCAGGCAAAACTATGCATATTTTCCGATTTTTATTGATTGGAAGGAGTTTGGGAAAAGCCGAAACGAGATTTTTGAACAGTTAAGGGAAAGAAATATCAATACCAGAAAGTATTTTTACCCATTGACAAACGAATTTGGCTGTTACCGGGGAAAATTCGATGTGACAAAGACGCCGAAGGCCTTGGAAATATCAAGGCAAGTGCTGTCATTGCCTATGTATGCAGATTTAGAGGAAGAGACGGTGCAGGAGATTTGTGATACAATCCTGTCATAAGGAGACAGCATGAAGGAAGTGTTGATTGGAAAAAAAATCGTGATATTCGGCGTGGGAGATATCGGACAAAATCTTCTTCAGCGATTATCGCATTATGCCACTTGTGAAATACTTTGTTTTTGCGATAACAACCCGTGCAAACAGGGGGGGCAGGAACGGGGAAAGTATATTCTGTCACCCCAGGAGGCGGTTGACAGGTATGCGGATGCGTATTTTGTGATTACCGTGATTAATCATACAGTGGCAGTGACAGAGCAGCTTTTAGATATGGGAGTACCGCAGGAGCAAATCATAATTTTTTCGGGAAACGATTATATTGATGAATGGGACAAGAAACGACAGAAAAAAAAAGAAACGGAATATGCCGAATGGTGTCGGAAGTACAATAACAGGATAAAAAATCTGAAAGGTGCGTTTCAAGGGAAAAGATGTTTTATATTGGGTAATGGAGGCAGTCTGACTGAGAAAGATCTGGAAAAGCTCACAGGTGAGTATACGTTTGGGTGCAACAGACTGTACAAAATGTACGACAGACTTTCCTGGCGTCCGGTTTTCTACTGCTTTTATGATGTGCAGCGAGTCAGGAAGATAAAAAAAGACATGACATATATTTTGGAGAATTGTGAATATTTGTTCACTTCTTCTACAATAAAAGATGAGCTGGATGAGGCGGTAATAGAAAATCCTAAAACGTATTTTGTCCATATGCAAAAAGACAGATATTATCCACAACTTCCACGGTTTTCTGAAAATGTGGACCAACAGGTTTATGACGGACAAACCGTCTTGTATATGGCAACGCAGATCGCCGTTTATTTGGGATTCCGCGAAATATATTATCTGGGTGCAGACAATCACTATTCTGTAGAACTTAATCGGGATGGGACAATTAGGAGAGATAGCGAAATGAAAGATTATCCAGATGGGATGGGTGAAATCGAATTGGAATCTTCGGTGATTCCACAAATAGAACTGACTACTATGTCATTTGGGGCAGTGAAAAAGTATGCAGATGCCCATGGAATCCGCGTGTTTAACGCTACTCGCGGAGGGAAATTGGACGTTTTTGACAGAGTGGATTTTGATTCCTTGTTTTGAGGTGATGTTGATGAAAATTGTTGCAATCGTACCCATAAAGTTGAACAACGAGCGTCTTCCGGGTAAGAATACAAAGATGCTGGGAGACAGACCGTTGATATCATATATTTTGGAAACTTTGTCTGCTTGTGACGCATTGGACGAAAGATATGTTTTTTGCAGTGATGAACGCATTTGTGATTATCTTCCGAAATCGATCGGATTTTTGCGGAGACCAGGAACACTGGACGGGCCGACCACCAATTTCACACAGATTTTCGAGAATTTTCAGGAGAAAGTAGCAGCGGATATATATGTGTATGCCCATGCAACCGCACCCTATATTTCGTTGGAAAGTTTGCGTGAGTGCATAGAGCGGGTTGCGGAAGGCAACTATGATTCTGCCTTTACGGCAACCAGAATACAGGATTTTTTGTGGCAGGACGGCAGGCCGCTGAACTTTGATGCAGGAAACCTTCCGCGAAGTCAGGATCTCGAGCCAATCTACAGGGAAAGCTCAGGGATATATGTTTTTACAAATGAGGTGTTTACGAAGTATCACAGGCGAGTGGGGAAAAATCCTTTTATTAAGGAGATCGGCTATCGGGAAGCAATCGATATTAATACTGCAGAAGACTTTGAATTGGCAGAGTGTTTTCTAAACTTTTGATGGAGGTTTTGTATGGACAGATGCAGAATACTGGATTGTACATTACGGGATGGAGGTTACATCACGAATTGGTATTTTGGGGCAAACACCATGAAAAATGTGATTGCGGATCTTACGAATGCAGGACTGGACTATGTGGAGTGTGGCTATATCAATCCGTCAGAGACTGAGCCTGGAAAGGCCATTTTTTATGACATTGAGCAGATGGAAAATTATTTGCCGAAGGATCATAAGCAAACCTTTTACCTTGCAATGGCAGATTGCGCGCAGATCCTGCCTGAACAGATTACACCTTATACGGGAAAGTCGATTGAGGGAATTCGAGTTGTGTTTTACAAACATCAGATTACAGAGGCGATGGCACTGTGCAAAAGCGTGAAAGAAAATGGATACAAGCTTTTTGTGCAGCCAATGGTAACAATTGATTATTCCTTTGAAGAGTATGGAAAACTTTTGGATCAAATTTGTAATCTGGATCCATATGCAGTATCCATTGTAGACAGTTTTGGTTATATGAACAAGCAGGATTTCAAAAACTATTTTACTTTGCTGGATGATAAACTTAAAGAGGATGTTATCATAGGATTTCATTCTCATAATAATATGCAGCTGGCATTTATCACTGCACAGGATGTGCTGGATTATAAAACAGATCGGACGATTGTGATTGATGCATCGTTGTACGGTATGGGGCGTGGTGCAGGAAATCTGAATACGGAGCTGATTACGAATTATTACAACAGACTGTACGGCGAAAAATACGATATAAGGGAGATCATGGCAATTATAAGCAGAGAGATTATGCCAATCGCGAAAACGCATACATGGGGATATTCCCCATATTTATTTTTGACAGGATTATATCATTGCCATCCGAATTTTGCCTGTTATCTTTTAGAAAACCATGATGTAACAGTGGAGCAGTTTGAGCGTTTTATACAGCGTATTCCCAGGGAAATGCTGACCAAATGCAGAAGACCATACGTGGAGGAACTTTATCAGAAGGTGAAACAGGAAATTATGTAGATATAATTTTTTAAATGAAAGGAAGGAAATGAAGGGAATGTGGAATGAATTGAAAGAAATGTATGAAAGGTTAGGGGATGAGAAGAGTCGATATATTTTTAGAAAAAGGCTGGCATATAATCTGTGCAACCAAGATACGCAGCCTATAAGAGAGATTATAAAAGACTATAAGGATGAAGAAATTCAGACGGTTCTTACCTTGATTCAAAGGAAAGATGAATACGCAGATCGCGAAATCATAATATTCGGAGCGGGCAGATGGGGCGGTTTCTATCATAGCATGCTTCAGAAATATGGATTTCAGAAGATAATGGCCTTTTGTGATAACAGAAAAGCAGGGTCTGTTTACAGACAACTGAGGGTACTGACTGTGGAAGAAGCCTGTAAAGAGTATCCGGATGCGCTCTTTGTAATTTCGGGGGCAGCCAGCCGTATGGAGATGCACCGGCAGTTGTGCTCGCTGGAAATTCCTCGGGAGAATATATTTCTTTATTTATATACGACAAGAGTGTTCGGAATACAATACTTTGATCAAGACATTATCCGAAACCGTTCCGAGGGTGGGGTGTTCATTGACGGAGGAGCTTTGGATCTGACGGACACAAAGCATTTTATTGAAAAAAATCCCGGATATGAGAAGGTATATGCCTTTGAACCGGATGAAGAAAACTATCGTAAATGTTGTGAAATTAAAGAAAGAAATATGCCTGATTTCACCGGAGTCGAGGTGGTGAACAGAGGATTGTGGAGTGAGGAGACACAGCTCCACTTTAACAGCAACCAAGGTTCCTCTTGCCTGACGGATCAGGGAGAGACCACGGTCAAGGTGACGTCTATTGATTCCTTTATGCAGGGAAGAGAGAAAGTCAGCTTCATAAAGATGGATATAGAGGGTGCTGAAATGGCTGCATTGAAAGGCGCAAGAAAAACAATATCCAAAGATCATCCGGATCTGGCAATTTGTATCTATCACAAGAACGAAGACATTTTGGAAATTCCAAGGTATATTCTGGAATTGAATCCTGATTACACATTTTATATCAGGCACTATTCCTGCTATACATGGGAAACGGTTTTGTACGCGGTGTCTAAGGAGAAGATTGAAAAATAGAATTTTTCAATCACGAGATTTGTGTCTGCGCGCACTTGACACAAACTCGTTATGCGCAAAAGACATGCGCGGAAATGAGAGAAAAAATGAAGATAATTATCTACGGACTGGGGAGCGGTCTGGAATATATAGAGCGTAATCTTCGGGAAGATAATGAAATCGTGGGATATTCCGATTCTTACGCAGATATTGGTGTGTTTAACGGTCAACCATTTTATAAGCCGGACAAGCTTAAAGATGTAGAGTACGATTTCCTGATCCTTGCGATCAGAAACCGCAAAGAGGCGTGGCGGGTTTACGAACTGCTGACGGGCAACAGATATGGTTTGGACGAAAAGAAAGTTATCCCGTTTTACTCCTATGCGAGTGCAGAATATTGGGACGAGTGTCTGGCACATGCACCTTATCAAAAGATAGAGGGATTGATTTTCGGAACAAGTTATGCGCGCCTTGGAATTTTGCCAGAGTACCTGAGCAGGACGTTCATAAATTTAGGAGTTCCCAGTCAGGATTTGTATGGGGATTTGATGACATTTAGAGCGTGCATAAGTAAATATCCGGAGAAACTGCGTGAGCTGAAATATATTATTTTGGACATGTTCGATTATAATTACTTTAATTTTGATACCTCGTTATGCAAATTATTTTTTACTCATTTGGAATTTGGTGGTATTCAGGAGGAACACAATTTCGCACAAAATTCAAATTATGGTGGAAACTTTATAATTGAACTGGAGGCACGGCTTGGAATCCGGCGTGATGAAAAAAAGAAAGAACTTTTGAGTAAAATGTTTTATGAGAGTTATGCGATTGATAAACCGCTGGATGCAGAAAATCGCTTTAAGGGGATTGATTGTAGTGCAGATTTCCCGGCGGGTTTTTTTGAAGCCAGAGTTATCAAAGTCTATGATGAAAATACGGTAGGACAAAACAAGAGAAATTTGGAGCAGCTGTTGAATGAAATTTGGAAATGGAATCCGGACATTAAGGTTGTAATGGTTCTTTTCCCAAAGTATATTACATTTGAGGAGACCAGTAAAACTTTTATGGAGACCTGGAAGAATGATTTTTTGGGGGTCCTGGAAGATTTTACAAAAAGAAAAAATTTGTATTTCTGGAATTATAAGTTTTGCAAGGGCATTGTGGACAATGAGCGTTTTTGGGCGGATGTAAGTCATCTGAACACTATGGGAGCCAGGTGCATGAGTTCCATAATTGAAGGAGATCTGAGGAGGGAGATTTATTAGCGAGTGGATGGCGAAGAGATTTTACTTTCAATCGGCGTGTTGACGTACAACCAAAAAAAATATGTCAGACAGGCGTTGGACGGCATCATAATGCAAAAAGTGAATTTTCGGTATGAGGTGATTGTGGGCGATGATTGTTCTACGGATGGAACGCAGGATATTTTGAGGGAATATGCCCAAAAATATCCCAATGTCTTTCGGCTTGTGCTACGTGATGAAAACGTGGGTGCTACAAAAAATAATTTTGACCTAAAACATCGGGCACGAGGAAAATATTTTGCTTGTCTGGAGGGGGACGATTTTTGGACCGATGAATATAAACTTCAAATTCAAGTTGATTTTTTGGAGGGACATCCCGAGTACATAGGTTGTGTCCACAAATGCATTTTCGTGGGTGAGAACGGTGAACCGAATGAAAAGTTTCCGGTCAACGGATATTATTGCAACGAAGAAGTATTTACAATCAAAGAATTTGAACACGGGGATTTGCCGGGACAGACGGCAACTCTGATGTATCACAATATTTTTTTGGATCATAGCCGGGACTTTTCAATTATGTATACGGCAAGTGACAAGATTGGAGACAAGACCGCAATTTTACTTCTGCTCAGTTACGGAAATATCTATAATATTGACAGGGTGATGAGCTGCTATCGATATATCATCAACCCCAATGGATCCAATGTGTCATCCGGCTATATCGGAAAAAACAACCGGGATGAACTGATGGCATATCTGATAACATTGGAGGAGTATGCGAAGACAGAGTTGGGGATTCCATTGAACATGGATTATAAGAAAAGAAATATTTTTGTGGCGGCTGTGACGGTGTGGCTGAAAAATAAGACAAGGGAAAATGCGGCGGTGATTGGCAGAATGCTTGCGCTAAGCGGGAAGCCAGTAGCATACGGATGGCTGAAATACAAGACAATTTTTCAAAAATGGTTTGGCTGGAAAATCCTACATCGGGATATACGGATCAAAATTTAAAGGAGAGAACGTGAACAAGATGAAATTGGGAATCATGCAACCTTACTTTATCCCATACATAGGGTACTGGCAGCTGATGAATGCAGTCGATCGATATGTGGTCTACGATGATGTTAATTACATAAAGGGAGGGTGGATCAACAGAAACCGCCTCTTAATTAATGGGGAACCCAAATATTTTAATGTACCGTTGGTAGGAGCAAGCCCCAATAAGCAGATTAATGAAGTCGCGGTAAACAATACAAGACCTCTAATTGATAAGAATCTAAGAACATTATGGAATGAATATCGGAGGGCTCCCTTTTTTAGTCAGGTTTATCCGATTATGGAAAAGATATTAAATAATGGTCAGCCTACAATCTCTGCATATATCCTGTCATCTTTTCAACTGATAGCAGAATATTTGGGGATCAAGACGGAGCTTGTTCTCTCTTCCGATATTGATAAGGAAGCAGGTCTGAAGGGGCAGGATAAGGTTTTGCAAATTTGTGAGATAATGGGTGCAACGGAATACTATAATGCTATTGGCGGGCAGCAGTTATATTCAAGAGAAGCATTTCAAGAAAGAAATATCCAGTTAAAGTTTTTAAAGACGAATAACATTGTATACAAGCAATTTTCCGACATTTTTTATCCTAATTTATCTATTGTAGATGTTATGATGTTCAATTCAAGAATGGATGTTATCGACATGCTGGATCAGTATACATTGATTTGATCGGGGAGGAAATTATGGGAGAAAAGAAAATTCTTTTGGTTGGTGGAACCGGAGCCACGGAAGATATGATTCCTTTAGCGCATCGCAATCACCTGTCGATTGGGGTGACGGATTATAACAGAGATACTTATATAAAGAGGATTGCGGACGCCGCCTACGAAGTGAGTGTTACGGATGAGGAGGCAGTGGCACAGTTATGCCGCAATGAAGGATATTCCGGTGTAATATCTGCGTATTCCGATTTCCTTTCCCCGTATGTGGCAAGAATAGCCGGGAGGATAGGTGCATACGTGCCATTTGATGAGGAACAGCTTCGGTTATCTACAGATAAAAGGTTTTTTAAAAAGAAATGCCAAGAGTATGGCGTTCTGGTTCCCAAGGAATACGTTTTTCAACCGGAGGAAGAAGTTGGTGGGGAGGAGATTTCGTACCCTGTTATCGTGAAACCCATCGACGGAAGCGGCTCTAGAGGGATTACAGTCTGCCGCTCAAAAGAAGAGCTTTTGCAGGCATACGCGGTAGCACAGAATTACTCGAAGAGTGGTAAGGCGATTGTGGAGCAGTTTATCGAAGGCGATGAAATCAATGTTACCTATATTGCTCAGGACGGTGAAATTCAAGTAGCAGCTATTCATGACCGTTATTTTAACACGGAACAGAACAGCACTGTCAAGGTTCCTGATCTGTATATTTATCCTTCGCGGTATGTGAACCTGTTTTTGGAAAAGTACGATGGACCTATTGTCAGAATGCTGAGGGGAATGGGGATTCAGAATGGATCGCTTTTCTTGCAGGCATGTGTACAAAAAGATCAGATTTATTTGTACGAGGCAGGAATGCGCTTAAACGGATGTAAAACATACCAGATTCTTGAAGTGGAAAACGATTATAATACGCAGGAGCATTTACTGCAGTATGCCCTCACGGGAAATATGGGAAAGAGAGTGCAGTTCAATCCTCGGTTTAAACATTGGTATGCTACATTTAATGTAATTGGCAGACCCGGCGAGCGTACAGAGCGATTTGATGGCATGGAGGAGTTAAAATCATATCCATGGCTGATTGCAATCGGAAGATTGTACCATGAGGGGGAACGGATTCCGGAAAATTCCAAGGGAACACTGGTACAGGTTACCACAAGAATTCATATCTGGGCAGATACTAAGGAGCAGCTCATGGAGAGAATAGCAAAAGTAAACGATTTATACCGGATATTCAACGAAAAAGGTGAGAATATTTTGCTTGCACCCCACGATTTGGAGGATATTAGGAATTCTCTGAATTATGAGTTGAATTAGCAGGAGGAAAACGTTCTATGAAAGTGGTCTTAACCGGTGCGGGAGGATTTTTAGGGCGACATATTCTGGAGACCCTGTCTGGCAGGGAGCAATATGAGGTAATTGCGTTGACTTCGCAAACGGATGCACTGCAATCTCAATACGCGGGTGACAACAGAATTTGCGTTATGCAGTCTAAGGAGTATGGACAGATTGATTTTTCAAAAATAGATCTGCTTATATCCTGCGCATTTCCCACCAAGCCGGATGATGGGATCGGATTGGCCCAGGGAATGCAATATGTTTGCCAGCTGTTATGCACCGCCAGTGAGGCAGGGGTGGAGCAGATTATAGATATTTCGACACAGAGTGTATATGGTACGCAGCGAAGCAGCGAAGCGGATGAGCAGACCATTATCAATCTGGATACCAAGTATGCTGCGGGAAAATACTACACGGAGTTGATGTTAAATGAAATTTGCCATAGATCCCGGGTGGTACATTATCGGATGACGAGTCTGATAGGACCGGGGTATGATCAAAGGATTACGAATGTTCTGATACGAAGACTGATAGAGGGAGCACCGTTACGAATTGTGGACGGGAAGCAGGTAATGGGTTACATGGATGTTCGCGACGGCGCAGAGGCAGTTGTTGACAGTATTCCTTTCTTACGACAGGTACCCCACAAAGAGATATTTAATATTGCAGGGGAAGCCCATTCCCTTTTTGAGATTACGGACACCATTGTCAAAGTGGGGTATGAATATGGCTTGACAGCGGATAGTATTATCAGGGAAGAAACCGGAAAAACACGAAATACCGGATTGAATGCGTCAAAGTTCCGTTCAACTTTTGAGTGGCAGCCAAGGTATTCACTGGAAGAAGCTATTCGCGAAATCTATAAGGAGATGCTTTCAGTAGAAAAGAAAGTAAAATAGCGGAGAAACATATGAGATTTAATGAAATGTATATTTTCCCGTTTGAAGAAATCAGGCGGGGGTCTGATATCATTATTTATGGAATCGGGAATGTAGGAAAAAGCTTTTTCAATCAAGTTACAGCTTTGCAATATTGCAATGTGGTGGCAACGGTGGACAAAGAAGCGGACAAGTGGGGAGTCACGCGCTACAATACTGTCCGCCCGGATCAGATAGGGGAGTTCACATATGACTTTCTTGTGATTGCAGTGGCCTCGCAGGTGACAGCCGAACAAATCAGACATGAATTGTCTACACGGTATGATGTACCGAAGGAAAAAATTGTGTTTTCAGCGAACAGACGCACACCTATCAACATGTCTAACACAAGCCTGAGTCAATGGATTGACTCCCATGAGATGGTGAAAAAAGAGCTGGAACAGTTTTGGAAAGAGCGGGTGGGGGATGTCAGTTATTTCCGGAATGTGACGGATGAAATCCTGAAGTTGAGGAGGGAGCACAGAGAGAAGGAGACAGACGCCCTCATCAGTTATTTCAGACAGTATCTGAAAGAAGATAATAAAGTAAAAGATAAATTGGTGGTTTTGCGCCTTCTTTATATGATAGATTGCTTTGACAGGGAAGCAATGCGAATTTTTATACAAGCTTTGGAAAAGTTAGATGATTACGATGCCAGAATGTGGCTCCTTTACGATCTTTCGGTGATGGAGGGCAATGAGCCCGAATGCAGGTATGACGAGTATTATCTTGATAAAAGACGTGTTATGGGAGAGAATGCTGCTCATTATTATGAAAATAATGGTACCAAAGAGAGGAATGTCATCGGACGGAAGGTGGCAATTATTTGCTTTACGATGGGAAATGAGAGATCGTCGCATAATGCGTTGGTGATTCCCTACGCCAATGAGATGGTCAGGCAGGGACGTGAAGTAGCGGTATTTCCCATGGATTTGTTCCGATATCGCTACGGTGAATGTTTTATTCAGCCCATGGTTCCGCTGGAACAGTGTGCGCGTGATTTTGCGGAGGATCACAGAAAACTGTTGGATTCGAGGGTTAAAGTGTTTTACAATGAGGGAGAAAGCTTACAAGAGAGGGTGGCACACTTTATGAGTGCACTGACAGAGTATGCACCTTCAGTTGTGTATGATGTGTGTGGGGAATATTCCTTTTTGTCATCATTGGTGAAACAATATTTCTATGTGGTAGCACTTCCGCTCAGAGGTTATGCCTCCAGTGCCTGTTTTGACAAATACATGTGCCGGGATAAAGAAATATGTATCAGTGAGAATGAGAGGTATCATTCCGTACGGGAGGAACAGATGGTAGAGGCATTGGTTTGTTCCCATGCGCAAACGGCAAAGGGGGAATACCGGAGAGCGGATTATGGAATTGCGCGGGATGTGTTTGTGATTACAACGGTCGGGGAACGGCTAAAAAAGGAACTGACTTCGGAGTTTGTTGACTGCGTGTGTGCTTTCTTGGAAGAAAATCCCAAAACCTGTTGGATTCTCGTGGGTGAAAAGATTGGAAGCTATGTAAAAGAACGGTATGGCAGTTTGTTTGCCGAAAAGCGGATTATTGAGTGGGGCTATGAAAAAGATTTGATCGGTTTTTACGGAATGTGTGATGTCTACTGGAACCCCGACAGAATGGGAGCAGGAGGAAGTATTGCGGGTGCCATGAGATGCGGAATCCCCATTGTGACAACCGATTTTCCTTCTGATATTTTACCAAGACTCGGGAAAGAAAATGCGATAAAGGGTGGCTACGGGGATTGCAGAAGATATGTGGAACGCTTATACAAAGATCATTCATTCTATATGGAAAAGAGCGAGTTGATGAGGGAAAGAATGAAGATTTCCAGCGTTGCCGAATATGTTCGGAAACTTTTGGAGGTTGGTGAGAATGGGAGTCTGAGGAAATGATGAACGCAGATGTGGAACAAATGACAATGATCCGCGCAATTAAGCGGAAAATAGATAAGGATGGTGCCTTTTGCACGGGAATATCCCGAAGAAATAACACATGGAGAAAATTCAAAAAGGCGATTTACAGGAGAAATTTGATTCTGTACGGTGCCGGGGAGATGTTTGAGTATTTCTGCAAGGTGTATGGAAAAATCTATGATGTAAGTTACGTGGTGGATCAGAACATTGAAGGGGAGAAAAATGGGGTTAAGGTACGTTCTGTGGACTGCCTCAAGGATGAGACCGTCGAAACGGTGATATTGGTAACTGTGATCAGTGAAACTGATATCATATTCGAGAGACTAAGAAGGATGGGATTTCGTAAAGTCTTTTCATTACCTGTAATGGAATGGCACCGGATTCCGATTTGTTTTGGGGTGTACCGTGCAAAGAGGAACAGTACATATGATGCGCAACTCTGGATGTATTATGAACTCGAACAGTTACGGAAGAAAAATGAAAGGCTCGAAGGGAGAATAAACGGGATTCAACAGCGGCAGACACAGCGGTATCGGTATCTGGAACATACAAATACAATGTTGAATGTATTAATTGATAAGTGTGATGATTTGGAAATGAAGAAAGAACAGATACGCTATATATTTACGGAAATTTATGGAAATCAATATGAGCCGAACTTTGAAAATCCCAGATCCTTCAATGAAAAGACACTTGCAAAAACATTATATGATCACAATCCGCTTTACGCAGAAATATCCGACAAGTACACTTTTAAAAAATATGTGTCGGATCAGATTGGAGAACAGTATGTGGTTCCCCTGCTTGGTGTATGGGATTCACCGGAAGATATTGATTTTGCAAGATTGCCGGATCAGTTTGCACTGAAATCCACCGTTGGCGGAGACAGCAAGAAAGTGATTTTAGTGAAAGATAAGGGAAAAGAAGACCTGCAAAGGCTGATCCGCACTATGCAGAGCTGGGATTATGTATACAGAAATGATTACTATGGGAATTTTAACTGGCAGTTTAAGAATATGAGACGGCGTTATATTGCTGAAAAATTGCTGGATATTGAAGGATTGCCATATTATGATTTTAAAGTACATTGTTTCCATGGGGAGCCAAAGTACATTCATGTTGTGTGGCAGAATCCGCATGAGCTTGCGCATTATGACACGGAGTGGAATCGATTAAACATTGTACATGGTTATCCCGATTTACATTGTGATATTCCCAAACCGGATAGTTTGGAAGAGATTTTAGAAATCAGTCGTATACTGTCGCAACCGTTTGACTATATAAGAGTTGACTTCTATGTTTTGGAGAACAGGTTATACGTGGGAGAGCTTACATTGACAACCATGGGCGGTCTTAAACCGTTTGTGCCCGTGGAGACAGATTATGAATGGGGAGATTTGATATGATAAAAGAAGAAAAAACACAGATGGAACTGCAAAAAAAATTGTCGCCCTGGCAGGTTTGGGCACTGGCATTTGGCTGCATTATAGGTTGTGGAGCATTCCTGCTCCCGGGAGATTCGTTTTTGGTGAAAGCGGGGACTTTGGGAACAGCGATAGCATTCTCATTGGCAGCACTTTTGATGATTATAGTGGCTCTGAATTATCACTATATGATTAATAAGTATCCGGTTGCAGGCGGTGAGTTCACATATGCGGTGAATACTTTCGGAAGAATAAATGGTTTCATATGCGCATGGTTTTTGGGATTGTCATATTTGACCATCGTACCGCTGAACGCCACAGCGCTTTCCGTAATCGGCAGGAATTTATTGGGTAATATTTTTCAGATTGGTTTTCATTATAACGTGGCGGGCTATGACATCTATTTTGGCGAGATCATGCTTGCAGTGGCGGCATTGGCTCTGTTTGCTTTTTTAAGCATTCGAGGGGTGAAAACAACCGGCATTTTTCAGGTGATTTTGGTAACTGCATTGATTGGTGGAGTTTTTATTGTTTTAATGGCAGCAATATGTAACCCCCAAATCTCATTTGATAATCTACGCCCAGCCTTTTCAATGCATGGCAGTAAAACGGCAGGAGTTCTGGCTATTATTGCGGTTGCTCCGTTTTCCTTTGTTGGGTTTGATACGATTCCTCAGGCAGCGGAGGAATTCAACTTTTCTCCCAAAAAGGCAAAGTGGATTATGATTTTCGCGATTATATTCGGGGCGGCTATGTATGTGACAATAACCATCATTACTGCTGTGGCTGTACCGGAGGGATATACAACATGGGCGGAATATATTGATAATCTTGGGAATCTTGACGGACTGCTTTCCCTGCCGACGTTTCATGCAGCCCAACAGCTCCTTGGTAAATGGGGACTGCTTCTGATGGGATTATCTGTTTTGGGGGCAATTCTGTCTGGTATTATGGGGTTTTATATGGCAACCAGCAGACTTTTGTACTCTTTGGGTAAGGAGAAAATGCTGCCGGATTGGTTTGCACAGCTTCATAGAAAATACAAAACACCAAAAAATGCGATACTGTTTGTAATGCTTGTTTCTTTCATCGCTCCTTTCTTCGGGAGAACCGTGTTAGGATGGATTGTGGATATGTCTTCTGTGGGTGCAGCCGTAGGCTACGGCTACACATCACTTTCTGCTTTTCGATTTGCAAAGAAACAGGGTGACAGGAAAATCATGCTTACCGGCATATTGGGAACCATCATAGCCATAGTTATCATGGTATTGTTGGTGGTTCCGATTAAAGGTCTGGGTTGTTCTATGGATGTGGAGTCATATATACTCCTGGTGGTATGGAGCATTGTTGGCATCTTCTTTTATCAAAAAAATAGAAAGGGCAGACAATGAGCACATATTTGGTAACAGGTGCATCTGGCTACATCGGTTCCCAAATGACGATGAAATTGCTTGATGCAGGGGAAGAGGTTTGGATACAGGTCAGAAATCCCTCAAAGATAAAGAGGAAGGTTAGGGAACGGGTTCATGTGATATGTGGGGATATAGTGGATTCACACATGTGGAAACAAGTGAACTGCCACGTGAATTACATCATTCACTGTGCGGCACCGACGGAGTCAGCTTATATGATGACTCATCCTGTGGAAACGGCCGAAACGATTGTACAGGGAACGAAAAATGTATTGGAATACTGTAAAAAGTGTCCTGGGTGTAAGCTGATATATCTCTCTTCCATGGAGGTATATGGGAATATTGCGTGTAAAAATGGGGAGCGGGTCACGGAGGAACAACTGGGGAGTTTGGACATATGTGCTCCGCGTAATTGTTATCCCATTGCGAAAAGAATGGCAGAACATCTGTGCATTGCATATTTTAGGGAATATGGTGTAGATACGGTGGTTGCACGTCTTTCGCAAACCTTTGGAAGAGGGGTTCTTGCGACAGATAAGCGTGTATTTGTACAGTTTGCAAATGCTGTCAGAGAAAAGAAAGATATTGTACTCCATACATTGGGAAATTCTGTCGGTAATTATTGCGACATAGATGATACACTTGAGGCGATCGGCGTACTGTTGCAAAAGGGCGAAGCCGGGGAAATCTACAATGTTGTAAACGAGGATAATACCATGTCTATACGACATATGGCTGAAATGGTGGCAGATAAAATTGCGGGTGGGAAAATTAGGGTCACATTTGACATACCAAACGCAAATGTTTACGGTTATGCGGCTGATACAGGACTGCGAATGTCGGGAGACAAGATGAGACGTCTTGGATGGAGCGCAAAAGTCAGTCTGGAGGAAATGTATCGGAGGTTACTTGAGGGGATGGAATAAAAAAGTAAAAAATTTTAAATTACCCCTAAAGTTTCCCCAAACCCCTCCGATATATATTACAAGAAAAGCAAGAAATAAAATGCTTTCTGTTTTCTCGGGACGGAAGGTTTCGCACGCCGGAAGAAATGAGAACAGGGCAGTGAAAGTGGAAAGCTGTGCGAACTTGAAACGGACATTGCCACCGCAAACTATTATGGCCGCAAGGAAGCGGCGACATATTCAAGGAGGAATATACTATGGTAGTACAACACAATCTTACAGCTATGAACTCTAACAGAATGTTAGGTCTGACGACCGCAACACAGGCTAAGTCCACTGAGAAGCTTTCTTCCGGTTACAAGATCAACCGCGCAGCAGACGATGCAGCAGGTCTTTCCATTTCCGAGAAGATGAGACGTCAGATCAGAGGTCTTACACAGGCTTCTGCTAACGCTCAGGACGGTATCTCCTGCGTACAGACAGCTGAAGGTGCTTTGAACGAGGTTCATGATATGCTGCAGCGTATCAATGAGCTGGCAGTAAAGGGTGAGAACGGAACTCTTAGCTCCGTAGACCGCTCCTACATCCAGTCTGAAGTTAAGCAGCTGATGAGCGAGATCGACCGTGTACAGTCTACGACCACATTCAACGAGCAGAACCTGCTTGATGGTTCCTTCACTAACAAGGGTCTTCAGGTTGGCGCAGAGGCTGGTCAGCACATCGGAATCACCATCTCCAGCATGAGCACAAACCAGTTGATCGCAAGAGCTGTTACCCAGAAGGTTAAGTTCAATGTAAAGCATGTTGAACAGGATTCAAGCGGTAAGGTATCTAAAGAGGATCAGCAGTACACCGGCGCAGCAGACGTTACCGAGAAGGACGCCGTTGCTCTGAGCGCAGCAATGCTGGATAAGTTTTATGCTTACAAGACCGGCAATGTAGTTGCTGATAGTGTAGTTAAGGCAGCTCCTGGAACTGATCAGACTCTGAATACTACTGCTACACCCAGCGCAGCAGATTTCGCAGCACTGAATGCTTTCGTTAAGAATGCATTAAAGACTGTTTCTCAGCAGAGATCTGACCTTGGTGCTATCCAGAACCGTCTGGAGCACACCATCAACAACCTGGACAACGTAGTTGAGAATACAACCGCTGCAGAGAGCCGCATCCGTGATACTGATATGGCATCTGAGATGGTTAAGTACTCCAACAACAACATCCTTACTCAGGCTGGTCAGGCAATGCTTGCACAGTCTAACCAGAGCAATCAGGGTGTTCTGTCTCTGTTACAGTAATGATTGTAAGAGTACAAAGCTCTTTGTGTTAAGGAAGAGGGGATTGGCGTTAGCCAATCCCTTTTTCTGGTATTAATTTTAGAGAAGGGGAATTGCAAAATGGCGGAAGCTTTTTTACAGCCGATTTATCAATGCGCAGAAGTGATCAGTATACTCAGACAAGTGGTAGAATGTCTGCGGGTGGAGGAAGCACACCGGGCTAATTTGCTTTTGGAAGAATATGAAGAGAAAATTCGGATGACTTGTGCGGATTGCTTGAATGCGGATTACTCCGAAGCACTGAACTTGTGGCAGTTGATACAGCATATTTACTGTGATGAACCAGATACAATCGTAAAAGCGGATATGATTGAAAACGCAATTATTCCCATTTTAGAAAAATGGATACAAAGTGTGGGAAGTATTGTACAACCGGTGGATGAGGAATTTCAATTGGAGTCCACTGCCTGCGGTTTTTTGACATTGAAGAGTCTGCGCACAGGAAGATACCTTCACAGCAATAATAATCCAATGGAAGAGGCGCGTAAACAGATTGAATACTTTTATGTACCGTCGGTGGATGAATACGCATTGATGGGGTGCGGACTGGGGTATCAAGCGTACCAGCTATATCGGATTTCAAATGGCTCTGTTAAAATTCATATTTTTGAACAGAATGCCAATGTAGTAGAGATCGCAAGAAAATATGGGGTTTTAGATTGGATTCCACAGAATTTGTTGAAAATAACGGTAAAGGATAGTCTGTACTCTTTTTTGAAAGCAGCTGACTCTAATAATATTGGCGTTTTCATGCATTTGCCGTCTTTGCGGTTGCTCCGCAATGAAAAGGAGCGCAGTGCGATGCTTCAGGCATACGGGGAACAACATACTCCTGTAATGCATAGACGGAATTTTTGCATAAACTTTTGGAGAAATTTGCATTCCGGTGCAAAGTATATTGATTATTTGAAGACTGGCGTCAAAGAAGAAACAGTGGTAGTAGCTGCAGGGCCCTCTTTGGATGATGATATAGAAATTCTGCGGGAGTGGCAAGGGAAAAAGACGATTATTGCAGTCGGAACTGTGTTGAAAAAGTTGCTGAATCAGGGAATTAAGCCGGATTATGTGGTAGTGATGGATCCTCAGGCGCGTACAGTGAAGCAGATAGAAGGGGCAGAAAATGTGAATGTTCCAATGATTCTGGATGCCTGTGCCTATTGGGAATTTGCGAGTAGATATCAGGGAGAAAAATATTTTGTTTTGACACCGCAATTTGACGAAATATTGCAGTACGCCAAAGAACATCATTTAAATGTGTGGCCAAGCGGTGGAACAGTCATGTCATTGGCGGTGGAAGTAGCGATACAATTCAAGGCAAAAAAAGTTTATCTGATGGGCGTGGATCTTGCGTATCCTTCAGGGCTCAGCCATGCATCCGATACGATGGATAGGAGAGTGGAGTCCGTTGAAGGTATGCAGGAAGTTTGCGGTGTGGGTGGAACCACGGTGTACGCCACACACGTATTTGAAATATACCGTAAGTGGCTTGAAAACCATATTTCCCGCCACGGGGATATTACGTGGTACAACCTGTCTACGAAGGGAGCCAGAATACACGGAACCCGGGAAATCGGTGCACAGGTGTTGGGAGGTTCTTTTGAAACAAAATAGAAACAGGGGAATTCATAATGCAAGAGGAAGTACGGAAAATTTGGAAGCTGGCAGGGAGTCTGCCGGATCATAAGAAGAAATTCACGTTATGGTTGGAGTGTCTCGGCTTTGCATTAACCGAGGATGCGGTGATAGAATTTTACAGAGAGCTTACAAAAAGCACGCAGCTTCACTGGCGCGAAAAATATTTTTTATACTGGCAGGTATTCGGAAAGCCGTTCACAAAATCGGGGCTGCATACACAGGGAGTTCTGCAGAACCTGTTTTTGGCTTACCATAGCATAGAGGAAGAATTTTTGAAGAGTATGCCGGAGTTGGAGAAACTTTCTGACAGGAATCCCAAACTTGTGATGGTAACTACACAACAGTTTCTGAGTCTTAGCCACGCACCAACCAAGGCTACCATGGAGCGAGCTGTCATGCTGGCAGTCATGGGAAAACAGGTTGTGGTCGTGAATACGGCTGAAACATATGGAGGGAGATACGAGGATGTACAGCGTGCACTGACCCCTAATTATAACACGGGATTGAACGGGGCAGAGTACATTACATATCAGGGCATTGATATTCCCTTTTTGCAGTTTCCACCCGGAATGCCGGATGCACAAAATGCAGAATTATTCTATCAGTATGTCCGGGAATTGAAACCGTCCTATATTGTCAATATAGGAGCCAACAGTCTGATGGTGGATGGATGTACCGCCATGGTACCTGTTTTAAATATTAATACGGTGGCGGCAGAAGTTGCATGCACCCATGCGACCAGACAAGTGATGGGAAGGCCTGTGACAAGAGAGGACAAGAGCCTGCTTCGATGTATAGGAAAAAGTGCGGAAGATGTTCTGGTTGGGCGTTTTACATTTGAGCTGAAGCCGCAGGAACATGTTTATCGACGGGATATGTTGGGGATTCCAGAAGATGCATTTGTCCTCACTGTGGTGGGGAACAGGCTTGCAGAAGAACTGGATGAGGCATTTTGGGCGATGTTGACAGAATGCTTGAAACAAGGGGCATTTCTTGCCATAATAGGAGAACTTTCCAGCTATGAAGCCTTATGCAATAAGTATGAAGTATTAAAATGCAGCTCGAGACTTTTGGGAGTACAGGAGGATTTGCAGGCAGCGATGGAGTGCTGTAATCTTTATGTCAATCCAAGGAGGCTGGGAGGAGGTACTTCCGCACTCTATGCATTGCATAAGGGCATTCCGTTGGTGACATGGAATGAAGGAGATGTCTCATTAGGAGCGGGAAAGGTATTCTGTGTGAAGGACTATACGCACATGCAACGAGAAATCATAAGATATATGCATGATGAAGAGTATTATAGTCAAATGTCACAGAAAGCCAGAGAACGCGCCGAGTATATGCTGGATTCCCAGAGCGCTTTTTTAGAGCTGATCGGGGAATTTGAGCGGACATTAGGGGAGTAACTCCCTCAAGCGATCCTGCGCAGGCTTGAAGTTCCCGCATTTTTTGTAGAGCTTGACAGCGTTATCCAGATCGCCCAACACCTCGTTTACACATGCCATATTGTAGGTGGGAATGTAGGTGTTGGCGCCTTCGGTTCGTGCGCTGTCGAAGGAGGTCGCCTTGAGAAATTCGGTCATGGCCTGCACGATCATGCCGTTTCTGAGGTAGATAAGCCCCATCAGGCAGACAAAATCCGCAGTAGTGGCAAATTCGTCGTAGATATTGCGAAACTGAAGGGCATCTTCAAAACGTCCAAGGTGCAGCAGGGCATAACCGTACCCGATCACCATCATCTGCACGTATTCCACGCGTGGATCCACATCATATTCCAATCCTTTCCCGTAATAATAGCAGGCTTTTTCATCATCGCGCAGCATATTGTAGGATTGCCCCAGCTGAAAATAGAGGTAAGGGTCGTCCGGGGTTTCGGAAAGCATTTTGAGGAGCAGGGTGTTGTTGCGGTCAACCTTTTTTTGCAGCTCTTCGGGCGTGCCGCAGTAGCCGCAGTGATCCACCGTAAGGGGGATGGCAACTCTCTCGTAAGGCTCGCCGTTCAAGGCGCAGACCTGTTCATGTATGATTGACTCATAATGATATTCTTTGCGGCAGAAGAATCGCTCTACCTGATCGGTGTAGAGACTGTCCGTGCCGTTCAATTCGTAGTGGTTTTTTCTTGCGAGCATTCCCACCGCATGAGGATATTGGGAGATCATAGCGGAAAAGCCATTGAGATCCACATCCGTTATGTACTCGTCACAATCCAGCACCAGAATCCAGTCATGGGAGGCGCAGGAAAGAGAGAAGTTCCTCGCTGCGCTGAAATCTCCGATCCAGTCAAAATGGAAGATGCGATCCGTATAGCGGGAGGCGAGGGTAACCGTCCCATCGGTGGAGCCCGTGTCCACAATCACCAGCTCATAGGGATAGGAGCCAAAGCTTTTCTGAATGGCACTCAGAAAGGCGGGCATGTGTTTTTCTTCATTTTTTGCAATCACACAGATAGAAATAGGAATCATAGCGGTCTCCTTGAAGATTAGTTCAGGTAGGACAGGATCTCTGCTGCCCGGTGTTTGTAGGTGTGCTGTTTTGCCACTTTTTGAAAGCCGTTTGTCGCAATCGCCTCCCGCTCATCGGCGTGGCTTAAGTAATAATCGATCTGATCCAAAAAGTTCTGCCTGCTCTCGTAGAAAGCAAAATCTTCGCCCGGAACGAAATCTTCCAAGAAATCAGCCTGATAGTTGGTCAAAAGAAATCCTCCGGCACCCATAATGTCGAATGCCCGCAGCGGAATGCCGGATTTGATGCTGCGGAGAGTTATGTTGAGATTGATGCATGCATGCTTAAAGACATAAGGTGCCATCTCATAATAATCCACCGGTCCATGATTGACACATCCGGGAAGGGTAAGCCGCCGATCCGGCGTATACAGGTCGTAGGGATGAACGGCACCTAGGGCAGATAGAAGTTCACCCCGCTCGGTGGCGGTAATCTGCCGGTTGATCACATATTGTGCATAGAGGTATTCGACTGTTTCCACTCCGCCGGCATCCGGCTGCATGGGCAGAGAGCGCTCCAAGTCTGCAATGATGCCGGCATTTAAAAGCTCCTGTATGAAATTGTAGCCGTAAACCTGTTTTTGCGCCGCCATGATGCCCTCCAGATAACCTCTTGTGTAGGGCGTGATATGTGTAAGACGGTCGTAAAAGCGGTGCTTTTCTGTATAGAGGGAGCCCACAAATGCTATTTCCGTCTGGTTTTTCCAAATGCTTTTCTGAAAAGTCTCATTGTCAGTCATGGAAGACAGGCGGTCGGTGTTCGCCGCCAAGGGCAGGTAGTGAACAGTGGAAATTCCGGCGGAATGAAATTCGTTGAATAATTCCCTGTCAAAAACAAAAATAAAGTTTCCGGGATAGATGATCGTGTAGGAGTAGAGCATCACATACGGATTGTCATAAATCCAGGAAACATAACGCATATCCGCTTTTTTGCATGCAAGTGACACAATGGGAAAATAGTTGAAAGAAAAAACAAAATCAGGGGAAAAGGAACGGATTTCCGCCACAAGACCGGCTTCCACCTGTGCACTTTCGCGCCCCTCCCTGTTGGAAAAGGGACAGGCTTTTACTGTGTGTCCCAATTCGTCAAAAGCGGCGATCATATCTTCATTTCCAAAGCTTTTCCATTCCAAAAACAATATTTTCATTACCGTGTCCGTCTCAGTCGCAGAATGCATTTTTACTACTCATTTATTGTAGCATCTGCTATAATGAAAAAAAAGAGTTTTCTGTGATGTTTTGGCAAAACAGAGCGATTTGTGTCTGCGCGCACTTGACACAAACCCGCCGTGCACAAAGGACATGCGCAGAAATGGGGAGAAAATATGAACAAACTCGGAGTACAGTCCTGTGGGACGATTGACCCAAAGGAGCCGGAGCAGGGCTACCGGATGATAAAGGAGGCAGGCTTTGACTGTGTGGACTTTAATTTTGACGAGTATTTGTCCTGCGGTCTGGTGCAGTCGGGGAAAGAGGAGGAGCTGGGGGATCTGTTCGACAGACCCATGGAGGAGATCTGGCAGGATTTTGCCCCGCATGTAAAGCTGGCGGAACGGTATGGGCTGACATTTGAGCAGATGCACGCCCCTTTTCCCATGGTTCAGCCGGGCAAGGAAGCCGTGAACGAAAAAATGTTCCGGATTACCGCAAATTCCATTGAGCTTTGCGGCAGAATGGGAGGAAAGTACATTGTCGTGCATCCGGTCACGCTGGCGTATGCGTACAGCAGGGAGGATGAGCATGACGTTAATATGGAGATGTACCGCCGGCTGATTCCGGTTGCCGAGAAGAACAAGGTGGTGATCTGTCTGGAAAATATGTTTGTGGATCAGAGAAGCCACCTGATGGAGGGCTGCTGCTCGGATTTCAGGGAGGCTGCCGACTGGATCGACGAACTGAACGGATATGCCGGAAAGGAACAATTCGGTTTCTGCCTGGATGTGGGGCACGCCAATATTCTGGGGAAAAATCTGTACCAGACCGTGCTCACGCTGGGAGACCGCCTGAAAATACTGCATATCCACGACAATGACGGCGTCAGTGATCTGCACACCATGCCCTATACCTTTATGAGAGGGTGGAACGGATTGAGTACGGATTGGGACGGTTTCTTGCGCGGTCTCAGACAGATCGGCTACAAGGGTGTGATCAATTTTGAGACATTCCGATGCATGCAGGGCTTTCCGAGAGAGCTGCACCCGGCGGTATTGAAGCTGCTTGCGGAGACGGGAGCTTACTTCCGCGGACAGATATAAGGCAATTATAAACAAAACCTTAATTTTTGATGAATTTCCAATAGCTCACTTGAAAAAAAAGACGATATAACGTAAACTGTGGTTATACAAAAATTAAGGAGGCTGTTGTGATGACAAAAGCAGAAATTTTGAAAAAAGAAATTTTGAGACAGTATAGAAGTGTTAGACAGTTTGCATTGGAGATGGGGATTCCGTACAGCACCTTGGTTACGGCGCTGGAGCGCGGAATTGACGGTATGGCTTACGGTACCGTGATCAGGATGTGTGACAAGCTGAGCCTGAACCCGGTCGATTTCAGCTCCCTTGAGAGAGATACCTCTCTCGGAGCGCAGCTTCTGGAAAACAGGGTAATGCAGTATTATGTAAAGCTCAACCAGAACGGCAGGGATAAGATTCTGGAGCTGATGGACGATTTTGTCCAGATCGACAAGTACAAGTCCAAATCAAGAAAGACGAAATAAGGACAGCAAAGTGAATTTGTAATGTTTCGGCATGGAGGGGAAGCATGGACTATGATTATTTGGTAGTCGGAGCCGGACTTTTCGGGGCTGTTTTTTCCCATGAAGTAAAAAAACAGGGAAAGAGCTGCCTCGTCATTGATAAGAGAGAGTCTGTGGCGGGAAATATTTATACGGAGGAGAAGGCGGGAATCAGGGTTCACCGGTACGGCGCCCATATTTTTCACACATCCGACAGGCGGGTGTGGGAGTATGTGCAGCAGTTTGCGGAATTTAACCACTATATCAATTCCCCGGTGGCGGTGTATCGGGATGAGCTGTATAATCTGCCCTTTAATATGAACACCTTCAGCAAGATGTGGGGGATCCGTACACCCGCGCAGGCAAAGGAAAAGATCCGCTCCCAGATCGAGAGCCTACACATAGAGGAGCCGCGCAATCTGGAGGAGCAGGCGCTGTCGCTTGTCGGAACGGATGTCTATGAAAAGCTGATAAAGGGCTATACGGAGAAGCAGTGGGGCAGAGACTGCAAGGATCTGCCGGCATTTATTATCAAGAGACTTCCGCTCCGTTTTGTGTATGACAACAATTACTTTACGGATCCTTATCAGGGAATTCCCAAGGGCGGTTACACGCAGATTGTGGAAAAGCTGCTTCAGGGCATTCCGGTGGAGCTTGGCATCTCCTACAAGGAGTTTATGGCGCGCAATGAGGCGGCGGGCTCTCCCGATCGTTTTGCAAAGGTTCTCTACACCGGCATGATAGACGAATACTTTGACTATTGTCTGGGCGAACTGCAGTATCGTTCTCTTCGGTTTGAGGAGGAGTATCTGGAGCGCTGTGACAATTATCAGGGGAATGCGGTAGTCAACTACACGGAGCGTGAGGTTCCCTACACCCGCATCATAGAGCATAAGCACTTTGAGTTTGGCAGTCAGCCGGACACCATCATAACCAGAGAATATCCGGCAGAGTGGAAACGAGGGGACGAGCCCTACTACCCGGTCAATGATGAGAGGAACAACGCGTTGTATCTCCGGTATCGGGAGCTGGCGGACAAGGAAAAGAACGTACTGTTTGGCGGGCGTCTCGGGCAGTACCGCTATTATGACATGGACAAGGTGATCGCCGCAGCACTGGACATGGCTGAGGCGGAAAAAGACAATTAACGAAATATCGTTTATAATTGTAGCATAAAAGCGCTTGCGTTACCGGCGCTTTTATGCTACAATTTTTATATCAAAGGAATCACATGTCATGCACAGAGGGTCAATTCTGACCCGCCTCTTTGAGTGCATTTCCCGGCAAATCGCCGATGATTCAATGAAAAAGGGCGGAAACGGGAATGCGGACTTCTCCTTTTCTGCTTTGTGAGAACGGAGAAAAGATGAAGAGAGAGAACAATGACCTTGTGACGAAGGCTTTTTTGTCCTTTCCGGATATTGCGGCGGACGTGATCAATGTTCTGCTGTTTGAAGGGGAAGAACGGGTACAGAGCAGACATCTGCTCTCCTCGCCGACAGAAAGTCTGTATGTTTCAAAAGACGGATTGCGTAATCAGCTTGAAGATGCGGCTCAATATGAAATATGTGAGGGCGAAGTACGCGGCGTGTATCTGTTTGCCAACCAGACCCGGATCGACAGAAGGATGCTTCTAAGGAAAGCCGGGTATGTGGGCGGTGCGTACAGAGAACAGTATTTACACAGGCAGACGCGGATCTATCCGGTGGTGGAGATGGTGCTCTACTGGGGCAGACAGAGGTGGCGGCAGGCGCCCGGCCTCCATGAAATGCTGGGACAAAGCGAGCACGCGAGGGAGTGCCGACGGTATGTTGATGATATGAAGCTGAATATGTGGGAGATGCGCCATCTGCCGGAAAGCGTCCGCTGTCTGTTTAAAAGCGATATGCGCATCGTGGTGGACTACCTTGCGGAGGGAGCAGCCTACAGATCGGATCGCAAAATTGTGCATAAGGCTGCCCTGATCAAGATGATCCGGGTGCTGGACGGCGAGAGCAATGTGAGCGATACGAAGCATATGCTGGAAGAAATGTGTATCAGGGAGGAGGATGAGGTTACCATGTGCGAACTGTTTGACCAGTATACAAGAAAAGGTGTGGAAAAAGGGATTGCAAAAGGAAGGGCGGGACAGCTTGTCACCGGGATTGAAAACCTGATGAAGAATGTTTCCTGCTCGCTGGAACAGGCCTGCAGCATGCTTGGGGTAACGCAGGTGCAATATCGGGAGGCAAAAAAACAGCTACTGCAGTAACTTAGCAGTAGCTGTTGAACATCATACCGCTGTATGCGCTTGTGACGTAGGGGCTTGCAAAATTATGTCCCGGATTTTTGTATGCCACGATGGTACGGCTGACATAATTCATCGGGTCAAGGGAGACCTGATTGGTCTTCCGGATCAGCGAGGAAGCAAAGTCCTTCAGTGTGTCGTACGAGAAAGAGCCGTCGGAAGAGGAGGCGGACTCTTTCAACAACGCCTCATCAATGGAGAGCGTGTTGTCCGAGCCGAGCCGGATTCCCATGCTTTCCATGGAGCTTTGATAATGGGCGGCGATGCGGCTCATTTCCCGGACGAGCCTTCCGCTCAGCCGTTCGCTGCTCTGGTAGGAGGATGCAGTGCTGATGAAGGTGTTGTAGCTGCCGATCAGAGCGCTGACATTGTCCGTCAGGGACTCAGTGTCCGTCTTGAGTCCGATGGTGACCTCCGTATCGGGAGCACTCACCGCCTTCAATTCGATTTCGTACATTTTGCCGATGGTGAACGTGTTGGAGGAAGTGCTGCGTTCTTCCCCATTTAATAGGAAGGAAGAGTTCGCAGGTTGTCTGGAAATGTAGTCCAGACCAAAATACTCCACAGCCCCGGAGGCCTTGCTGGTGCGGTCGTCCGTGATGCGGAAGATCTCGCTCTTTCCTTCGGGAAGCCCGGTGTTCTGGGAGAACAGCCGGATGGAGCTGCGGGCATTGCCCTCATCCAACCGTGCCTGAATCCCGATGTCGGCATTGTTGATCAGACGCACAAGGCGCTGCTGTACGTCCTTGTTGGTATCATTTTCGTTGATATTGAATTGAAATTCATAGTTTAAGTCATTGATGGACACATCAAAGGAATAGGTATCGGGAGCCAGTCCCACCGTGCCGTCGGCAAGATAGGTACCCATGTTTTCCTGAGAGGTAGCCAGACTGTTCACCTGCATCTTGAGCGTGGGAACGGGGCTGTCGTCACCGGTATTGCCCACAAAGGTCGCGGCGATCACACCGGAATCGGAGGAATAAGCAGCCTTCTTTGCCAGCGCCTGACTGTCGTCAAGACCGCCCAGAGAGGCGACGGTATTGTGAAAGAGCCTTGCACTCTCCTTTAAGTTCACTGCGTATTCCTGAGCCGAACGGCTGGTGGTTTCAAGATACCAGGGGGATTCCTTATTCAATTTGACAATGGAATTGTAGATGCTCCGAAGCTCACTCTTTTTATGCGTATCGTACTGCGTGGTGCTTTTGGGCGCATACGCGGTGAGATAATGATTGTAGACATTTGTCAAAATAGCATTGCTCAAAGAGACCCCTCCTTTCTTCCTTGAAATAAGCAGCCATCCGTGCTAAAATCCGTTTAGCATCCGATCGGATGATTTCTGTTAAGGGTATCGGCATAAAAACCTATTTATATAAGAACATTGTAGCACCGAAAAAACGCAAGAGCAATAGATTTAAGGCAAAAACTGTAAAAAAACAAGAAAAGCATTGACGGAGTGCCGGAACCTGTGTTATAGTAGCTAAGCGAGATGAGATTTAGGTCTTTTTTTTATGCATAAAATTATGCACACGAAAAGAATAGAAAGCGCGTGGAGGTGGAAAGATGCGTACAAAGATTACATTGGCATGTACAGAATGCAAGCAGCGTAATTACAATACTACGAAGGATAAGAAGACACATCCTGACAGAATGGAAACCAAGAAATATTGTAGATTCTGCAAGACTCATACAATTCACAAAGAGACCAAGTAATAACTGGCCCGGAAGGAGAGGGAATGGCAGATTCAGCAGAAAAGACAAAAAAGCAGGGCTTCTTCAAAAATGTTCGGATCGAGTGCAAGAAGATCACTTGGCCGGATAAGGAGACCATGTTCAAACAGTCCGTTGCAGTCGTTGCAATTTCAGTAGTCCTGGGAGTTGTGATCGCCATGATCGATTATGTGGCTAAGTATGGCGTGAACTTCTTGACATCATTATAAGGCGAGGGTGATTGTATGGCAGAGGCAAATTGGTATGTAGTGCATACATACTCCGGATATGAGAACAAAGTCAAAGCCAATATTGAGAAGACGATCGAAAACAACAAGCACCTTGCGGAAGAGATTCTTGAAGTGAGAGTTCCGATGCAGGATGTTGTGGAGATCAAGAACGGCGCCAGAAAGACGGTTCAGAAAAAGATGTTCCCGGGCTATGTTCTGATCAATATGGTGATGAACGATGATACCTGGTACGTTGTCCGCAACACGCGCGGCGTGACGGGGTTTGTCGGACCGGGAAGCAAGCCGGTGCCGCTCACGGAGGCAGAGATGAAGCCTCTCGGAATCAAGATGGAGAATGTTTCCATCGACTTTGGCGAGGGCGACAGCATTGCGGTTGTTGCCGGAGTATGGAAGGATACCGTGGGTATCGTACAGAAGCTGGATTACGGTAAGCAGACCGCTACCATCAATGTGGAGCTGTTCGGCAGGGAGACGCCTGTGGAGATCAGCTTTGCAGAGGTAAGAAAGCTCAATTAATTCAGGTATTTTCCGGTGGGCCAAGGGCGTGAGCCTGCGGATTCCGGCGGATAATATAGCAGCAACAAGTGTGTTCCGGTCGGAACGCACCGTGGGAGTACCGTATGGTACGCCAGATTACCACATTATAGGAGGTGCCGTTATGGCAAAGAAAGTAGAAGGATACATCAAGTTACAGATTCCTGCCGGCAAGGCAACACCGGCTCCGCCTGTTGGTCCTGCACTTGGACAGCATGGCGTGAACATCGTTGAATTTACAAAGCAGTTCAACGCAAGAACAGCAGATAAGGGTGATGTGATCATCCCTGTTGTAATTACCGTATATGCAGACAGAAGCTTTAGCTTCATTACGAAGACTCCGCCTGCTGCAGTACTGTTGAAGAAGGCATGCAACATCAAGTCCGGTTCAGGCGTTCCCAACAAGACCAAGGTAGCTACCATTTCCAAGGCAAAGGTTCAGGAGATCGCAGAGCTGAAGATGCCGGATCTGAATGCCGCAAGTCTTGAGGCTGCCATGAGCATGATCGCCGGAACCGCAAGAAGCATGGGTATTGTAGTAGAAGACTAATTGTAAACAGATTGGGAGACAGAAATGTCGTTAGAACCATAGGAGGATTATAATATGAAGCATGGTAAGAAATATAGCGAAGCTGCCAAGCTGGTAGATCGCGCAACCTTATATGAAGCTGCTGACGCAGTGGCTCTGGTAAAGAAGACTGCAACCGCAAAATTCGATGAGACCGTAGAGGTTCACATCAGAACAGGCTGCGACGGACGTCATGCCGAGCAGCAGATCCGTGGCGCCGTAGTGCTTCCCAACGGAACCGGTAAGACCGTTAAGGTTCTGGTATTCGCAAAGGGAGACAAGGTAGCAGAGGCAGAGGCGGCAGGCGCTGACTTCGTAGGCGGCGAGGAGCTGATTCCGAAGATCCAGAATGAAGGCTGGCTTGACTTTGATGTTGTGGTTGCAACCCCTGACATGATGGGCGTTGTGGGACGTCTCGGTAAGGTACTCGGACCTAAGGGACTGATGCCCAACCCTAAGGCTGGCACCGTAACCATGGATGTTACAAAGGCAGTGAATGATATCAAAGCCGGTAAGATCGAGTACAGACTTGACAAGGCAAACATCATTCATGTTCCGGTAGGAAAGGCTTCCTTCACGGATGAGCAGCTCTCCCAGAACTTCAACGCTCTGATGGATGCAATTGTAAAGGCGAAGCCGTCAGCACTGAAGGGACAGTATCTGAAGAGCATTACCCTGACCACCACCATGGGCCCGGGCGTGAGAGTAAGCGTTGCCAAATACTAAAATCAATAAGGGTACTTGACAGGCTGAAAAGCCTGTGGTATTCTGATAACTGCCGAAGACAGTAGGTCCCATGTACGGGGTAAGCAGAGCACCTACCGAGGAAAGGGTTTTTCGTTAAGACTTCTATGCCTTCCTGTCTTCAGGAAGGCATTTTCTTATTTAAGAACATACTCCTTATCGGCAGGGAGAAATCCCATAAATCTAAAAGGAGGTAAAGAGAAATGGCAAAGGTTGAATTGAAACAGCCTGTTGTACAGGAGATTTCCGAACGCATTCAGGGCGCACAGTCCGTCGTTCTGGTTGACCACAGAGGTCTTACTGTAGAGCAGGATACACAGCTCCGCCGCGCATTGCGCGAGGCAGGCGTGACTTACAAGGTTTACAAGAATACCATGATGAACTTTGCGTTCAAGGGAACAGAGCTTGAAGGTCTCTCCCGGTATCTGGAAGGCCCCAGCGCAATGGCAGTTTCCACTACGGATGCTACCGCACCCGCAAGAATCCTTGCAAACTTTGCAAAGACCGCTGACAAGCTGGAGATCAAGGGCGGCGTTGTAGAAGGTACTGTATACGATGCGGCAGGCATTGCGAACATCGCAAGCATTCCTTCCAGAGACGAGCTTATTTCCAAGCTGCTTGGAAGTCTGCAGTCCCCGATCACCAATTTTGCCCGTGTTATGAATCAGCTCGCAGAAAAAGGCGGCGCTTCCGCATGCGAAGCACCTGCAGCAGCTGAGGAAGCCCCTGCAGAAGAGGCACCCGCAACAGAGGAATAATTCAGGTAACAGATAACAAAGAACATTTATCAACTATCAAATAACGGAGGTAATAAAAATGGCTAAGTTAACAGCTCAGGAACTGATTGACGCAATCAAAGAGTTGACAGTATTGGAATTGAACGATTTAGTAAAAGCATGTGAAGAGGAGTTCGGCGTTTCCGCAGCAGCAGGCGTTGTTGTTGCAGCAGCAGGTGCAGGCGCGGGTGCTGCAGAGGAAGAGAAGACCGAGTTCAACGTAGAGCTGACCGAGGTTGGCGCTGAGAAGGTTAAGGTTATCAAGGTTGTCCGTGAGATCACCGGTCTTGGCCTGAAGGAAGCTAAGGATCTTGTTGACGGCGCTCCTAAGATGGTAAAGGAAGGCGCTTCCAAGGAAGAGTCCGAGGACATCAAGAAGAAGCTGGAAGAGGTTGGCGCAAAGGTTACCCTGAAGTAATCCGTGCAGACAGATTGATTCAAAAACAAGACGTTGTAAGGCGTCCTGCATTCGCGGGAGTCTTACAGCGTTTTTGCTTTTGCTCAAAAAAATCTTGACGGTGCTTCCAATTTGTAGTAATATGGATGATGCACTATTGTGGTGTGTTATGTCTATTTGAGTATGAAAACACCGATATAATAGGGTCAATATCATATAAGAACGGGGTGAAATGTCAATGGAAAAGAACAGAATACGTCCTATTGCCGCAGGCAAGAACAAACGTATGAGTTATTCACGACAAAAAGAGGTTTTGGAGATGCCCAATCTGATCGAGGTCCAGAAGGATTCTTATCAGTGGTTTCTGAAGGAAGGTCTGAAAGAGGTATTCGACGACATCTCTCCGATTGCAGATTACAGCGGCTCCTTGAGCCTGGAATTTGTGGACTTTGAATTGTGTGAAGACGATGTGAAGTATTCTATTGAGGAATGCAAGGAGAGGGATGCCACATACGCAGCTCCCCTGAAGGTGAAGGTTCGTCTTTACAACAAGGAAAAAGAGGAGATCAGCGAGCATGAGATCTTCATGGGCGACCTGCCTTTGATGACGGCTACGGGTACTTTCGTGATTAACGGTGCAGAGCGTGTAATCGTCAGCCAGTTGGTTCGTTCCCCCGGCATCTATTATGCGATCGGACATGATAAGATCGGTAAAAAGCTGTTTTCCTGTACCGTAATTCCCAATCGTGGCGCATGGCTGGAGTACGAGACGGACTCCAACGATGTGTTCTATGTGCGCGTGGACAGAACCAGAAAGGTTCCCATTACGGTGTTGATCCGTGCGCTCGGCATCGGAACCAACGATGAGATCAGGGAGCTGTTTGGCGATGAGCCCAAGATCGAGGCAAGCTTTTCCAAGGACACTGCTGAGAATTATCAGGAGGGTCTGTTAGAGTTATACAAAAAGATCCGTCCCGGTGAGCCTCTGAGCGTGGAGAGTGCGGAAAGCCTGATCAATGCCATGTTCTTCGACCCCAGAAGATATGATTTGGCTAAAGTCGGCAGATATAAATTCAACAAGAAACTGGCGCTGCGCAATCGTGTACGCCATCAGATTCTGGCTGCGGACGCCGTGGATCCGTCCACAGGAGAGGTGCTTGCAGCGGCAGGTACCAAGCTGACCGCAGAGCTGGCTGATGAGATCCAGAACGCAGCAGTTCCTTTTGTGTATGTCCAGACCGAGGAGAAAAATGTGAAGGTTCTTTCCAATATGATGGTAGACCTTCGCCATTTCGTGGACTGCAACCCCGGAGAGCTGGGTGTGACGGAGCTGGTTTACTATCCTGTTCTGGCACAGATTCTGGAGGAGTTCTCCGAGGATCCCGAGGCGCTTGCAGAGGCAATCAGGAAGAATGTGCATGAGCTGGTTCCGAAGCACATTACGAGAGAGGATATTTTCGCTTCCATCAATTATAATATGCATCTGGAGTACGGGCTGGGAAATGATGATGATATCGATCATCTGGGCAACAGACGTATCCGTGCGGTGGGTGAGCTTTTGCAGAACCAGTACCGCATCGGTCTTTCCAGAATGGAGAGAGTGGTCAGAGAGAGAATGACCACACATGACGCTGAGGAGATTTCCCCGCAGGCGCTGATCAACATCAAGCCTGTAACTGCGGCGGTGAAGGAATTCTTCGGATCTTCCCAGCTGTCCCAGTTTATGGATCAGAACAACCCGCTGGGTGAGCTGACCCACAAGAGACGTCTTTCCGCATTGGGTCCCGGCGGTCTTTCCAGAGATCGTGCCGGATTCGAGGTGCGTGACGTACATTACTCCCATTACGGAAGAATGTGTCCCATTGAGACCCCCGAAGGTCCCAACATCGGTTTGATCAACTCTCTTGCAAGCTATGCAAGAATCAATGAATATGGATTTGTGGAGGCTCCTTACCGCAAGATCGACAAGACAGACCCGACAAATCCCCGCGTTACCGAGGACGTTGTATACATGACGGCGGACGAGGAAGACAACTACCATGTAGCACAGGCGAACGAAGCGTTGGATGCGGAGGGACATTTCGTGAGAAATTCCGTTTCCGGTCGTTACCGTGAGGAAACGCAGGAGTATCCCAAGGCGATGTTCGATTACATGGACGTATCGCCCAAGATGGTGTTCTCAGTGGCAACGGCACTGATTCCCTTCCTTGAGAACGACGATGCAAACCGTGCGCTGATGGGTTCCAACATGCAGCGTCAGGCAGTGCCTCTTCTGATGACGGAGGCGCCTGTGGTGGGAACCGGTATGGAGACCAAGGTTGCGGTTGACTCCGGCGTATGCGTGCTGGCAAGAAAGGCCGGTACGGTTGATTATGTTTCTTCCAATCTGATCAAGCTGACCTATGATGATGGGGAGAAGGAAGAGTTCCACCTTACCAAGTTTACAAGAAGCAACCAGTCCAACTGCTACAACCAGAAGCCCATCGTGTTCAAGGGCGACCATGTTGCAGAGGGTCAGGTTCTGGCGGACGGTCCCTCCACCTCAGAGGGAGAGCTTGCACTGGGCAAGAACCCGCTGATCGGATTTATGACCTGGGAAGGTTACAACTACGAGGATGCAGTTCTGCTTTCCGAGAGACTGGTTCAGGATGATGTATATACCTCCGTACACATTGAGGAGTACGAGGCAGAGGCCCGTGACACGAAGCTCGGACCCGAGGAGATCACAAGGGATGTTCCCGGCGTCGGTGATGATGCGCTGAAGGATCTGGATGACAGAGGTATCGTGCGTATCGGTGCTGAGGTGCGTGCCGGTGATATTCTGGTAGGAAAAGTAACGCCGAAGGGTGAGACGGAGCTGACCGCTGAGGAGCGCCTGCTCAGGGCAATTTTCGGTGAGAAGGCAAGAGAGGTGAGGGATACCTCCCTGAAGGTGCCTCACGGCGAATACGGTATTGTTGTGGATGCAAAGGTATTTACAAGGGAGAACAGCGATGAGCTTTCACCCGGCGTAAATCAGGCAGTCCGCATTTACATTGCACAGAAGAGAAAGATCTCCGTCGGCGATAAGATGGCAGGCCGTCACGGTAACAAGGGTGTTGTTTCCCGTGTGCTTCCCGTGGAGGATATGCCTTATCTGCCCAACGGACGCCCGCTTGACATTGTGCTGAACCCTCTGGGCGTGCCTTCCCGTATGAACATTGGACAGGTATTGGAGATTCACCTTTCCCTGGCAGCAAAGGCACTTGGCTTCAACGTTGCAACGCCCGTGTTCGACGGTGCAAACGAGAAAGACATTATGGATACGCTGGATCTTGCCAACGATTATGTAAATCTTCCGTTTGACGAGGAAGAGGCCGCTGATTGGAAGGCGAAGGGCAGGACGCTCACTGCGGACGGCAAGGAGTGGAGCGGCGATACCTTTACAAGCAGACATGGCGAGGAATTGCTTCCCGAGGTAATGCAGTATCTCTCCGAGAACAAGGGGCACAGAAAGCTCTGGAAGGGCGTGCCCATCTCAAGAGACGGAAAAGTCAGACTGCGCGACGGACGTACCGGCGAGTATTTTGACGGCCCCGTAACCATCGGACACATGCATTATCTGAAACTGCACCATCTGGTAGACGATAAGATCCATGCGCGTTCTACCGGTCCGTACTCCCTCGTAACGCAGCAGCCTCTGGGCGGAAAAGCTCAGTTCGGCGGACAGCGTTTCGGTGAGATGGAGGTTTGGGCGCTGGAGGCATACGGCGCATCCTACACTCTGCAGGAGATTCTGACCGTGAAGTCTGATGATGTGGTAGGCCGTGTGAAGACATACGAGGCGATCATTAAGGGCGACAACATTCCTGAGCCCGGCATTCCTGAGTCCTTCAAGGTATTGTTGAAGGAGCTGCAGGCACTTGGTCTGGATGTACGCGTACTGCGTGAGGATCAGACTGAGGTGGAGATCATGGAGACCGTTGATTACGGTGACACGGATTACCGCTACGAGATAGAGGGCGACAGAAAGAACTACGACGACTTTGAGAAGGATTCTCTGGGTGATCTGGGTTATCAGCAGCAGGAATTTGACGAGGACGGCGAGCTGGTTTCCGCAGAGGATGATTACAGCGGTGATTTCGACGAGGATGACCTTGCAGGAGATGACGAGTTCTAAATAGATTAAGACATGGAAGGGAGTGCCATAGATGTCAGAAACAAAAAATGAAGTGTATCAGCCCATGACATTTGATGCCATCAAGATCGGTCTGGCTTCTCCGGAGAAGATCCGCGAGTGGTCAAGAGGAGAGGTGCTGAAACCGGAAACCATCAATTACAGAACCTTAAAGCCGGAGCGTGACGGTCTGTTCTGTGAGAGAATTTTCGGACCCAGCAAGGACTGGGAATGTCATTGCGGTAAATATAAGAAGATCCGCTATAAAGGCGTTGTCTGTGACCGATGCGGCGTGGAAGTGACCAAGGCAAGCGTCCGCAGAGAGCGTATGGGACATATCGAACTTGCGGCTCCGGTTTCCCATATCTGGTATTTTAAGGGAATCCCCAGCAGAATGGGACTGATTCTGGATCTGTCTCCCAGAGTGCTGGAGAAGGTGCTTTACTTTGCGTCTTACATTGTGCTGGATGCAGGTGAGTCCAACCTTGAGTATAAGCAGATTCTTTCCGAGAAGGAATATCAGGATGCCCGTGAGACATGGGGAAACAAATTCCGTGTGGGTATGGGTGCCGAGGCGATCAAAGAGCTTCTGCAGGCGATTGATCTGGAGAAGGAAGCGGCCGAGCTTAAGACCGGATTGAAGGAATCCACCGGTCAGAAGCGCGCACGTATCATCAAGAGACTGGAAGTGGTTGAGGCTTTCAGGGAATCCGGAAACAAGCCGGAGTGGATGATCATGGATGTGATCCCGGTTATCCCGCCCGATCTGCGTCCCATGGTACAGTTGGACGGAGGTCGTTTCGCAACCTCGGATCTGAACGATCTGTACCGCAGGATCATCAACAGAAACAACCGTCTGAAGAGACTGCTTGAGCTTGGCGCGCCGGATATTATCGTGCGCAACGAGAAGAGAATGCTGCAGGAGGCTGTGGATGCCCTGATCGATAACGGCAGAAGAGGCAGACCGGTTACCGGCCCCGGCAACAGAGCATTGAAGTCCCTGTCCGACATGCTGAAGGGTAAATCCGGACGTTTCCGTCAGAACCTGTTGGGTAAGCGTGTGGACTATTCCGGACGTTCCGTTATCGTGGTTGGCCCTGAACTTAAGATTTATCAGTGCGGTCTGCCTAAGGAGATGGCAATCGAGCTGTTCAAGCCCTTCGTGATGAAGGAGCTGGTGGCAAGAGGCATCAGCCAGAATATCAAGAATGCCAAGAAGCTGGTGGAGAGACTGGATACCAGCGTGTGGGATGTGCTGGAGGAAGTCATCAAAGAGCATCCTGTTATGCTGAACCGTGCACCAACCCTGCACAGACTGGGTATTCAGGCGTTTGAGCCCATTCTGGTAGAGGGTAAGGCAATCAAGCTGCATCCCCTTGTATGTACCGCGTTCAACGCAGACTTCGACGGAGACCAGATGGCAGTGCATCTTCCTCTGTCAGTGGAAGCACAGGCGGAGTGCCGTTTCCTGCTGCTCTCCCCCAACAACCTGTTGAAGCCCTCCGACGGTGGTCCCGTTGCAGTGCCCACTCAGGATATGGTACTGGGTATCTACTACCTGACACAGGAGAGACCCGGAGCCAAGGGAGAAGGCAAGTTCTTCAAGAGCGTAAATGAGGCGATTCTTGCATACGAGAATCAGGTTATCACCCTGCAGACCCGCATCAAGGTAAGGGTTTCCAAGGTGAAAGAGGACGGTGAAGTGGTGACCGGTAATGTGGAGTCCACGCTGGGACGCTTCCTGTTCAATGAGGTGCTGCCTCAGGATCTGGGATTTGTGGACAGAACGGATCCCGAGAACTTCCTGAAACTGGAAGTTGACTTCCTGGTAAACAAGAAGGGATTGAAGCAGATCCTTGAAAAAGTAATCAACACCCACGGCGCATTCAAGAATGCAGAGGTGCTTGACTATATCAAAGCAATGGGTTACAAGTATTCCACCCGTGCGGCAATGACGGTTTCCATTTCCGACATGACCGTTCCCGCTGAAAAGCCGGAGCTGCTCGCACAGGCACAGGCAACGGTAGACAAGATTACAAGAAACTTCAAACGTGGTCTGATTACAGACGAAGAGCGTTACAAAGAGGTTGTAGATACCTGGAAGAAGACCGACGATGCGCTTACAAAAGCACTGCTCGACGGACTGGATAAATACAATAACATCTTCATGATGGCTGACTCCGGCGCCCGTGGTTCCAACCAGCAGATCAAGCAGCTTGCCGGTATGCGTGGACTGATGGCAGATACAACCGGACGTACCATTGAACTGCCCATTAAGTCAAACTTCCGTGAAGGTCTTGATGTACTGGAATACTTTATGTCCGCTCACGGTGCCCGTAAGGGTCTGTCCGATACCGCACTTCGTACCGCAGACTCCGGATACCTTACAAGACGTATGGTTGACGTATCACAGGATCTGATCATCCGTGAGGTTGACTGTATGGAAGGAAAGGATACGATCCCCGGTATGTGGGTATCCGCCTTCATGGATGGCAAGGAAACCATTGAAAATCTGAAGGACAGAATTACAGGAAGATATTCCTGCGAAGAGATAAAAGACAGAGACGGCAACGTGATCGTGAAGCCCAACCATATGATTACACCCAGCAGGGCTGCAAAGATCCTCAGCGTTGGTGTGGATGAGAAGGGAGAGCCTATTGAGAAGGTTAAGATCCGTACCATTCTTACCTGCCGCTCTCATATAGGTATCTGTGCAAAGTGTTATGGTGCAAACATGGCTACCGGTGAAGCTGTTCAGGTAGGCGAGGCGGTTGGTATCATTGCAGCGCAGTCTATCGGTGAACCCGGTACACAGCTTACCATGCGTACCTTCCATACCGGTGGTGTAGCCGGTGATGATATTACACAGGGTCTTCCCCGTGTAGAGGAGCTTTTCGAGGCCAGAAAGCCCAAGGGTCTTGCCATCATTGCTGAGTTTGGCGGTGTGGCAACCATTAAGGATACCAAGAAAAAGCGTGAAATTGTGATCACCAACGAGGAGACGGGAGAGTCCAAGACTTACCTGATTCCTTACGGCTCCAGAATTAAAGTAATGGATGGAACAGTTCTTGAGGCCGGTGATGAGCTGACAGAAGGTAGCGTAAATCCTCATGATCTGTTAAAGATTAAGGGTATCCGCGCTGTACAGGATTACATGCTCAGAGAAGTTCAGAGAGTATACCGTCTGCAGGGTGTTGATATCAGCGATAAGCATATTGAGGTCATCGTTCGTCAGATGCTTAAGAAGATCCGGATTGAAAACAGCGGAGATACAGAGTATCTGCCTGGAACGCTGGTAGATGTGCTTGAGTATGAGGATCTGAACGAGGAACTGATCGCAGAAGGAAAAGAGCCCGCAGAAGGAAAGCAGGTTATGCTTGGTATCACCAAGGCAGCGCTTGCAACGAATTCCTTCTTATCAGCAGCATCCTTCCAGGAGACCACAAAGGTTCTTACGGAAGCTGCCATTAAGGGCAAGATCGATCCTTTGATCGGTCTGAAGGAAAATGTTATCATCGGTAAGCTGATCCCTGCCGGAACCGGCATGAAGCGGTACCGCAACACAAGGCTTTCCACAGACAATGATCTGATGGGAACAATCAGCTTTGATGAGGATGCAGAGGATGCAGAGGATGCAGAAGTTTCCTTTGATGATGGCGCAGATTTTTCTGACGAGGCAGAAAACGTTGCAGCAGAAGAAACAGATGCTGCAGAACCGGTAACAGAAGAATAAATTGGATTAGTATTAAGGATCTCCGTGCATACTATATTTGGTAGGCACGGAGATTTTTGGTTATTTTGCCGGAAAAAGAAGGCCGTTTTGCATAAAATTTACAGGCAAAGATATTGACAAGGAAAAAAGCAGCAAGTATACTATTTTAGTGTGCATCAGAGGGTCCTTTTATAGGACTGCGCACGCAGAAACTTTTACTTTATATATAGGAGGTGAAACAGAATGCCAACATTTAACCAGTTAGTTAGAAAAGGACGTCAGACATCCGTAAAGAAGTCTACCGCACCTGCTTTGCAGAAAGGATGGAACTCCCTTCACAAGAAAGCAACCGATACTTCCGCTCCTCAGAAGAGAGGTGTCTGCACAGCTGTTAAGACAGCAACTCCTAAGAAGCCTAACTCAGCTTTAAGAAAGATCGCCAGAGTACGTCTTTCCAACGGAATCGAAGTAACAAGCTACATTCCCGGAGAAGGCCACAATCTGCAGGAGCACAGCGTTGTCCTGATCAGAGGCGGAAGAGTTAAGGATTTACCTGGTACCAGATACCACATTATCAGAGGTACACTGGATACTGCGGGAGTTGCCAACAGAAAACAGGCCCGTTCCAAGTATGGCGCTAAGAGACCTAAGGCGTCCAAGTAATTATGGAACAGATTGGACCCACAAACAGAACTAATTTATAGTGTTGGAATTCTGTTATGAAATATTTTTTCTATACGGATTAACCCGCACGAACACAATATGTGATAAGTATGAATTAGAACGACACACTGTGAGTACCGATGATTTAAATGAGTATTTAAGGAGGGAAGAACCGTGCCACGCAAAGGACATATTCAAAAAAGAGATGTGTTAGCAGATCCTTTATACAACAACAAGGTTGTTACCAAGCTGATCAATAACATTATGTTAGATGGTAAGAAGGGTGTAGCACAGAAGATTGTATACGGCGCATTTGCAACAGTAGAAGAAAAATCAGGCAAGCCGGCTCTTGAAGTATTCGAGGAGGCAATGAACAACATCATGCCCGTCCTGGAAGTAAAGGCAAGACGTATCGGTGGTGCTACCTATCAGGTACCTATCGAAGTAAGACCGGACAGACGCCAGGCGTTAGCTCTTCGCTGGCTTACTATGTTCTCTCGTAAGAGAGGCGAGAAGACCATGCAGGACAGACTCGCTAACGAAATTCTTGATGCTGCCAATAACACAGGCGCAGCAGTTAAGAGAAAAGAAGATATGCACAAAATGGCAGAGGCAAACAAGGCGTTTTCACATTATCGTTTTTAATCTGCCCAGACTAATATAAGGAGGAAAAACCTTTGGCTGGAAGAGAATATCCATTGGAGAGAACCAGAAATATTGGTATTATGGCTCATATCGATGCTGGTAAGACTACACTGACAGAGCGTATTCTTTACTACACCGGTGTTAACTATAAGATCGGTGATACTCACGAAGGTACTGCTACCATGGACTGGATGGAGCAGGAGCAGGAGAGAGGTATTACCATCACATCTGCGGCTACTACCTGTCACTGGACTCTCGAAGAGAACTGCAAACCCAAGCCGGGTGCTCTGGAGCATCGTATCAACATCATTGATACCCCTGGACACGTTGACTTCACCGTAGAAGTTGAGCGTTCCCTGCGAGTTCTTGATGGTGCTGTCGGTGTGTTCTGCGCTAAGGGCGGTGTTGAGCCTCAGTCAGAAAATGTATGGCGTCAGGCTGATACCTATAACGTTCCGAGAATGGCGTTCATTAACAAAATGGACATCCTTGGTGCTAACTTCTATGGCGCTGTAGACCAGATCAGAACCAGACTTGGTAAAAATGCGATCGTTCTTCAGTTACCGATTGGTAAGGAAGATGATTTCAAAGGAATTATTGATTTATTTGAGATGAAAGCTTACATCTATAATGATGAGAAGGGTGAGAACATTTCTATCGTTGAAATCCCGGACGACATGAAGGATGAGGCTGAGTTATATCGTTCCGAACTCATCGAAAAGATCTGCGAATTAGATGATGATCTTATGATGATGTATCTGGAAGGAGAAGAGCCTTCCGTTGAAGAGATGAAGAAGGTTCTTCGTAAAGCTACCTGCGAATGTACAGCAGTTCCTGTCTGCTGTGGTTCCGCATACAGAAACAAGGGTGTTCAGAAGCTTCTGGACGCTGTTCTGGAGTATATGCCTGCTCCTACAGACATTCCCCCTATTAAGGGAGTTGATCTGGATGGAAACGAGATCGTAAGACATTCTTCTGATGACGAGCCTTTCTCAGCGCTTGCATTTAAGATCATGGCTGACCCCTTCGTTGGAAAGCTTGCATTCTTCAGAGTATATTCCGGTACCATGAACGCAGGTTCCTATGTACTGAACGCAACAAAGGATAAGAAGGAGCGTGTTGGACGTATCCTTCAGATGCATGCAAATAAGAGAGCAGAGCTGGATAAGGTATACTCCGGAGATATTGCTGCAGCAGTTGGATTTAAGTTCACCACAACAGGTGATACCATCTGCGACGAGCAGAACCCTGTTATTCTGGAGTCCATGGAATTCCCTGAGCCCGTTATCGAGCTGGCAATCGAACCCAAGACCAAGGCTGGTCAGGGCAAGATGAGCGAGGCGCTTGCAAAGCTGGCAGAGGAAGATCCGACTTTCCGTGCTCATACAGATCAGGAAACAGGCCAGACCATTATCGCCGGTATGGGTGAGCTTCACCTGGAGATCATCGTAGACAGACTTCTTCGTGAGTTTAAGGTAGAGGCAAATGTAGGTGCACCTCAGGTTGCTTACAAGGAAACCTTTACAAAGGCTGTAGATGTTGACTCCAAGTACGCTAAGCAGTCCGGTGGTCGTGGACAGTATGGTCACTGTAAAGTACACTTTGAGCCTATGGATGCCAACGGAGAAGAACTGTTCAAGTTTGACTCTACCGTTGTGGGTGGTGCAATTCCGAAGGAATATATCCCCGCTGTCGGCGAAGGTATCGAAGAAGCTGCTAAGTGCGGTATTCTTGGTGGTTTCCCGGTTCTGGGTGTTCATGCAACTGTATTTGATGGATCCTACCATGAGGTCGACTCCTCAGAAATGGCATTCCACATTGCAGGTTCCATGGCATTCAAGGATGCTATGCAGAAGGCAAGCCCGGTACTTCTTGAGCCCATCATGAAGGTTGAGGTTACCATGCCTGAAGAGTATATGGGTGATGTTATCGGCGATATCAATTCCCGTCGTGGACGTATTGAAGGTATGGAAGACATCGGTGGAGGAAAGATGGTTAAGGCATATGTTCCTCTTTCAGAGATGTTCGGTTACTCCACAGACCTTCGTTCCAAGACACAGGGTCGTGGTAACTACTCCATGTTCTTTGAAAAGTATGAGCCTGTTCCGAAGAATGTTCAGGAGAAGGTTCTTGCTGCAAAGGCAAAATAAACCTGTAACAGCACAGGAAAGCGCAAATAACGCTTGAAAATATTGGTTATCTTTAATATAATTAAGGATAACCGAGTATATAACGAAACCAATTTTTTCAATTTATTAAAGGAGGACATTTAGAAATGGCTAAAGCGCATTTTGACAGAACAAAACCCCATTGTAATATTGGTACCATCGGTCACGTTGACCATGGTAAAACAACCTTAACTGCTGCAATCACCAAGGTTCTTGCAGCAAGAGTACCTGGTAACGAGGCTACTGATTTCGAGAACATCGACAAGGCTCCCGAAGAGAGAGAAAGAGGTATTACCATTTCTACTGCTCACGTTGAGTATTCTACAGCTAAGAGACATTACGCACACGTTGACTGCCCAGGACATGCTGACTACGTTAAGAACATGATCACCGGTGCTGCTCAGATGGATGGTGCTATCCTCGTTGTAGCTGCTACTGATGGTGTTATGGCTCAGACAAAGGAGCACATCCTTCTGTCCCGTCAGGTAGGTGTACCTTACATCATCGTATTCCTGAACAAGTGTGATATGGTTGACGACCCTGAGCTGATCGAGTTAGTTGAGATGGAAGTTACCGAGCAGCTTGAAGAGTACGGATTTGAAGGATGCCCTATCATTAAGGGTTCCGCTCTTAAGGCTCTTGAAGATCCCAACGGCGAGTGGGGCGACAAGATCATGGAACTTATGGATACTGTTGATTCCTATATTCCTGATCCTGAAAGAGCAACTGACAAGCCTTTCCTTATGCCTGTTGAGGACGTATTCACCATTACAGGTCGTGGTACCGTTGCTACTGGTAGAGTAGAGCGTGGTACTCTTCACCTTAATGAGGAAGTTGAAATCGTTGGTATTAAGGAAGAAACCCGTAAGACTGTTGTAACTGGTATCGAAATGTTCCGTAAGCTCCTTGATGAGGCTCAGGCTGGTGATAACATCGGTGCTCTGCTTCGTGGTGTTCAGAGAACAGATATCGAAAGAGGACAGGTTCTTGCAAAGCCCGGAACTGTTACCTGCCACAAGAAGTTTACCGCTCAGGTTTACGTTCTGACCAAGGATGAAGGTGGACGTCATACTCCTTTCTTCAACAACTACAGACCTCAGTTCTACTTCAGAACAACTGATGTTACCGGTGTCTGCAACCTTCCTGCTGGTACAGAAATGTGCATGCCTGGTGATAACGTAGAAATGACCATCGAACTGATCCATCCTATCGCTATGGAGCAGGGTCTTACATTCGCTATTCGTGAAGGTGGACGTACTGTTGGTTCAGGCCGTGTTGCTACTATCATTGAGTAATCTGCACGTTAGCTTTGAGCTAAGCGCATAAATACAAATAATTCAGCCCCTCGTGCTTGCACGTAGGGGGCTGTTTTATTTGTATTTATAGGCATTTAGCGAATGCCGTGACCGACATGAAGCGAAGCGGAATGGAGGTGCGCTTAGTGGCTTCCGAGGTTTCCTCGGGGGCCTTTTTATCATTCAACACGCTTTAGTATAATAAAGCAAAAGGCTTTGTGGCTCTAAAATGGCTCTATTTTTTTGAGGTTTAGAGCCAAAAAGGAAGAGCTACTACCAAAATGACAAAATTTGGTAGCGGCTCTTGGCGTTAAAATAAAAAAATACGGAAACAATGCAGGCACTGTCTCCGCGGAAAAAACCAAAGTTTTTTTGTTCGTCAATGAGTATTATACTCTATATGAATCAAAATATGCAAGTACTATTTGCGATATTTATTGCAGAAATAATTAACAATTTTGTTGGTAAATCTATAGCTTTCACAGATTACATCATTTTTTTCGAAGTATTCTATGTGTTCCGGCATGCGTTCGTTGAAAAGCTGGAGCAAAGAATCAATTCCTCTCTTTATTAAGGATTATGAAAAAGGTTGTAATCATTGGTGGCGGAATTGCTGGAATGACAGCAGGAGTGTTATTGCAAAAAGCCGGTTTCAAAACAGAAATTTATGAAAAGAATGCTTTGCCGGGAGGACAGTGTACCGGCTGGAAGAGAGAGGGCTATTTTATCGATAATTGCATTCATTGGCTGACCGGAACAAGACCGGGAAGTGCATTACATGAATTATGGAAAGAGATCGGAGCACTGGGCGATGATGTGGAACTATATGAAAAAGAAATGTTTTTTTCATCTAAATTGGATGGACAGACATTAACATTCTGGAGAGATAAGGAAAGAACGCGGAAGGAAATGTTGGAACTTTCTCCAGAGGATGAAGAGGAAATTAACAAATTAATGAAATATGTTTCCATGGCAGAAACGATGACAGTTCCGGTTGACAAACCGTTTGACGCAATGAATCTTATTGACTTTATGAAATTAGGTATGGAACAATAAGGGATACGATTTCCGTTCCGGTGATCCGAAGCTTTTATTTTGATAAAGAGCAGGAGGAAGCTGACGTAAGACTGCTGCAAGAAGCAGTAAAAGCCCTTTCAGATGGTGTGGACAGGCATTGCCTATTTGAGGTGGATCTTTACCCAGGAAAATAAGTGCGGTCAGGGGATCGGATCAAAAAGTATGACTGCACTAAAAGCTGACCTGTTCCAAAGGGGAATTGTACGATTTGATACGGATACGGCGCTGACCAACCAGGTTGTGCAGCACTTTTATGAAAAAAATCATTTTGTAAGAGAAGGACTGACCAGAAGCTACTATAAAACAGTTTCCTGATTTTAAATGAGCAGTTTGAAAAACGGTATGCAGGTATTAAGAAAAGAGGAAGATGATCCGATTAAATTTATAACAGAATAAAGCTAAGGAGAGCGCATTTTTCAAAGGATTGACAAACATGAAAAATGCGCTTTTTTTGAAAAAATATCTGGGAATGGGGAGAGAGATGAATATTTTCTTAGGACAGACAGAGGAAAAGCAAAAGGTAAAGAGCGTGCAGGAGCTGGCAGAATTTGTACTGGATAAGGTAAATGATACCGAGGAAATGACAGAGGAAGACAGCGCTGAGATGACTGCCAGGATCATAGCGAAGCTGGAGGCCGGGAGAAAGCTTTCAGCGGAGGAAATGAATTTTTTAAGAAGGACCAATCCGATTCTGTATGCCCGGGCAGTGAGAGTTCAAAGGATCGCAGATGCTGTAAAGGAACAGCTCAGGCATGCAAGGAGTAAGGAGGAAGCTAATCAGATCGTGTCAACGGCAGTGTCCGGCTTGTCAAAGAATGATCCTGACAAGGAGTATATTGTTGCAGCAGTAAATCGTGTGTGGACAGAGTTCCATAAGTCAGGAGCATACAGTAAGCTCCCCAATACAGTGGAGGAAGCAAAAAAGAAAACCGGCACCGATCACGAAAATAAATTTGCAGATGAGGATAAAGAGGATGACTTTGATCTGAAAAACTGGAGTCCGCTGCAGGAGGTATATGATCAGATGCCCACGTTTTCGGCAGGCGCATAACAGGAGCATTACAAAAAGAAGCCGCTTCAGGAAGCGGCGCAGCTATAAAGAAAACAATAGCTGCAGAAAGGAAAACCATGATCGTTAACGGTTCTTTTAAAGCTGCCTATGCAGAGGATATCCTATCGGCGAGAAGGAAGCATGCTGCAGGCAAAAAGGAAAACTTTGACTTCGCGTTAAGGGCAGGCGAAACAGCAGCAGAAAATGCTACAGATAAAGAAGAAGCAGCAGACTATCTTTCCCAGATACTGCGGGAAATGGAACAGAGGTATACTCCTGAACAGGTGAAAAGGCAGGACGACTGGCGGGAAATGGATGATGAGCAGTGGGATAAGCTCATGGAGTATATTGATTTGTACATCGATGAATTTAAGGAAGAGCTTGAGCGCAAGAAGGAGGAGCAGGAGGAAGCGGCCCAAAAAGCCATGGCATACGCTCCCGCAGACAGAAGGGCGCTTGCTGTTGCAAAGGCCATGCTCCGTGCAAGGACAAACGGACTCACAGAAAGCGGTGCAGACAGCGAAGCAAGCCATCTTGAGAAGATCAGCTGGACCTACGATATAAAAACAGAAGATCAGGTAGTGCTTGCAACTGCAAAGCTGGCAAATGAATTTGGGCCTGACATGATTTCAAGAGCGCAGGAGATCGCGCTTACCGGAGATACCAGCGAAGGGATCCGCAGGATAAAAGGCGGAATGGAAAGCGCTTCCCTGGAAGAGGATGAGAAGAACGGAAAACCCTGGATCATTATAGAATATACAGCAGAAGGGATTATCTGCAAGCAGTACAAAGACGGGAAAATAAAGGAGCTTTGGAGACTGGAATATCGGGATCCCGGGGAAGCAGAAATGGTGTGGGATTTCCTTGCGGGACTTGATCAGGACGCCGACCTCAAATTTGCAAACAGCCAGAAGTTCTGGGAAGATTTTCTGACAGAAAAGCGTCTGCATAGTTAAACGGATTTTGTACGATTTCCTCCTTGCCGAGTGCTTCAGATTGATATATGATACATGGCGGATCATAGATCTTTAGCGTTAAGGCGAATTTGAAGGAGGCAGCATTATCTTGAAAAACGCAAAAACAAAAGAAATGGACATGCTGGAGGGCTCTCTGGCGGGAAAACTGATCCTTTTTTCTGTACCGTTAGCATTCAGCAGTATCCTTCAGCAGCTCTTTAACTCTGCGGATGTGGCGGTAGTGGGGAGATTTGCAGGGGATAACGCCCTTGCGGCAGTAGGAAGCTGTGTAGCGCTGGTCGGTATTTTTGTGAATTTGATCGTAGGACTTTCCGTAGGGCCTAATGCGGTGCTGGCAAACCTGATCGGACAGAAAAAGAGGGATGAGATCAGCGGCATGCTTCATACGGTCCTTGCCTTTGGCGGCATTCTGGGACTGGTTATGATGGGACTTGGCTGGGCGTCGGCAAGAGTAGTGCTGGAGCTTTCGGGTACGCCGGAAAGTGTTTTGGATCAGGCTCTTTTATATATCAGGATTTATTTTGTCAGCCTGCCCTTTATGATGATTTATAATTTTGGCTCTGCGGCCCTCAGAAGCTTCGGCGATACCAAAAGACCCATGTACTATCTGATCTTGTCAGGAATTGTGAACGTGATCCTGAATCTGGTGCTGGTGATCTGTTTTGGACTTGGGGTAGCAGGGGTGGCCATTGCCACGGTGATCTCCAATGTCCTCAGTGCGGCGCTTATTTTGATTTATCTGTACCGGAGAGAGGATGAATTTGCTTTCCGGTTTGAAAAGCTTAAAATAGAAAAAGACTCCCTTGTGAGGATCCTCAGGATCGGCATTCCTTCCGGGATCCAGGGGGCCATTTTTTCCGTATCGAATGTGTTTATCCAAAGTGGGATTAATTCCTTTGGGGAGGAGGCGATCGCCGGTTCCTCTCTGGCACTGAACTTTGAATATTTTACCTATGACATAGCCAATGCCTTTGCACAGGCGGCAGTGACCTTTACCAGTCAGAATTTTGGAGCCGGGAATATCAAAAGATGTAAAAAAATATTCTGGCTGTGCATGGTGTTTGGCATAGGCTTTACAGAAATCCTGAGCGTGATCTTTATGATCTGGGACGATTTCTTTGTGAGCATTTATACGACCAGTGCAGCCGTTGCAGTTTACGGTCTGATCAGGATGCATCATGTGTGCTCGCTGGAGGGTCTGACAGCTACCTATGAGGTGGAAAGCGCCGCCCTGCGCGGGATGGGAAAGTCCACAGAGCCGGCGGTATTTACCATTTTAGGAACAGTGGTATTCAGGTTGATCTGGCTGCTTACCGTGTTCAGACTGGTGCCCACCTATGAAATGCTTATGAATGTTTATATTGCTTCCTGGGTTTTTACGGGAGTTGCATTATTTATCGTCTATTTCCGCTATATGAAGAAGGTTGAGAAAAAGTTTGCCCTGCGTACCTGTTCAGAAAACGCTTCCGAAGGTCGATAATAAGATAAAAGAAATTGTTTGGAAGTGAGGAAAAGATGATCACAGGAACCATCAAAAACCAGGTGCACCTGCAAGCGCTGGATCAAAAATGGCAGCAGAAAAAGCAGGAGCTTTTTTCGCCCCAAAAGGATAAAAGCGAAATGACACAGCAGGAAAGGATGCTTGCAGATTTTCAGGAACAGGCTGAGAAGATCCGGAAGCAGAATGAGACTGCGGATATTTATAATAAACTGAAATCCGGTGGAACACTGACGCCGGATGAGATTTCCTATTTAAAAGAGCATGATCCGGAAGCACTTTCAAAGTACGAGGAGGCCCAGGCGGAAAAGAAGGCTTATGAACGGCAGCTTAAAGGCTGTAAGACCAAGGAAGAAGTGGAGCGGTTAAAGCTAAACAGAATGGGAAATTTTGCAGCAAAGGCAAAATCCATTGTGAACGATCCCTATATTCCTAAAAGTAAAAAGCTGGAACTGATGAACCAGCTGAACAACGAGGTCTGCGTGATCCGGGATGCTCACCATGAATTTACCAAAAGCAGGGCTTATCAGGAACTGCCCACGGAGGAAGAGGTTCAGGAAGAACGCGCCCGGGAAGCAAAGGCCGGGCAGGAGCAGACGCAGGAAGGCCAGGAGGTTACAAAGCCCCAGGGGGACAAGACTGTAGATGGGCAGGACGAAACAAAGCCCCAGGGAGAAACAGCCATAGAAGACCGGGAGGAGACAAAGTCCCAGAAAGAAGCTTCCATAGAAGGTCAGGGCGAAACAGAAGCAGTTCCGTCCTTTGAAAAGCTCAGTGAAGAGATCGAGCAGTATCTGATCAAAAACAGAGGGGAACGGTCTGCTTTTCATATAACGGTGTAAGCAGAAAAACTGGAAAGGCGGTTTGAGGAAAAGGATATTCCGATGGCCGCCTTTTTGTTGTATCATGGAAAGAGGAAAATACACTGTCCCGGAGGGAGACTTTTCATAAAGTAAGGAAAAAGGCAGCGGGAGGAAATATGGCATATCAGATGATACATATGGAAGTGGCTTACAGACTGCTTAAAATATGGAACCAGGTCAGGGATCCGGCGGAGTTTATCCTGGGTTCTGTAGCGCCGGATTCAGTGCACATGGCAAAGGACTATGCGGTGGAGAGGAAGATCCGTTCCCACCTCTTTGAGGGCTGCGGAGAATGGAGCAATACCCAGGATTATGAAAGATGGAACAGCAACATTCTGAATTTCTGGGGAAAATTTGGAAAAGAAGCCGAAACCTCAAAGGAGCAGGCTTTTATCATGGGGGTGTGCGTACACTGCTTTACCGATTATTACAATGATCTGAATATCTGGAGAAAACTGCAGGGCCGGTATGTGCCCCCTATGACTCTGGAGCAGTTTCGGGAAGCTTATTATCCGGAAGCCCGGGGGATTGACAGGTGGCTTTACCAGCACAGCAGCCATACGGAAGAGATCAGAAACCTGCTGGAGGCAGGGCAGCCCTACTGCCTTTGCGGCATTTTACAGACGGAGCAGATAGAAAGGCAGAAGTACCATCTGCTTTATGAGCAATATGAGGGAGAAAAAGAGGATATCAGCGGGTATCGCTTTTTATCAGCGGAAAAGATAGAGGAATTTGTGGAAACCACTGTAAGTAAGATCCACGGGAAAGGAATGACAGATGGCATTAGATAAAGGATTACAGGGAAATGAAACCATAGAGAAAGCCATTTTGGCATTGCAGGAGCAGACCTCCCAGGAAATGCTGGCCCACGCTCTGACTGTGGTCAGAAGACGTATGAAGGAAGGGGGACAACTGATCGTTGCAGTAGATCCCTCTAAGGCCAGCGGCCAGATGGAGGTTCAGATCCTGAAAACACAGGACGGAAGAGCCTGGTGGGCGGCATTTACCAGCTTTGAAGAGGAAATGAAGGGAAGCGGAGCTGTAATGTCTACCTTCATGGCAGATATCCGGCAGTTATTTGAGGCGGCAGCCTCAGAAGAAACGATCTGCGGAATCATCATAAATCCCTGGAACTGCACTCTGATGTTAAATAAGGCTCTGATCAGGATCGTCCTTGGAAAGGAGTAACTAAAAACCTTATTCAGGCTCCGTTCCTTTTTGATCCTTGGTATTTAAGTTCTTGTATTCTGAGGGCGTGCAGTTTTTGGCGCTTTTAAAGATCCGGTTAAAGGTGGACAGGCTGTTAAAGCCGGAGCGCATGGCCACCTCAGTGATGGAAAGACCTGGCTCGATCAAAAGCCGTTCTGCGTGTGCGATTCTTTTCTGGGTCAGATATTCATAGCAGGACATATTGGAAAACTGCTTGAACAGTCTGGCAAAATGAAACTTGGAAAAACCGGCAAGATCGGCCAGTTCCTCTACGGTAATATTTTCGGTACAGTGGTCTGTAATATAATTGCAGACTATCATAAATTTTTCTACATATTCATGCTGCTTGTGGTTGGTAATGCCGGGGAACTTGGTGTTGGCATTAAAATTGGTACGCCCAAGAGTCACAAAAAAGCGGATCATCAGGGAATACACACAGGCCTCGGTAAAAGGCATGGGATGATCATATTCCCGAACTACCTCATTCAAATAAAATTGCAGCTTTTTATTCAGCTCCGGATATTCCTCCCTGGTGATCAGCGTATAGGGAAGAAGCGTGTGGAGCATGGAATCCATATCCTTGACATTGCAGATGGTGCTGTAATCAAACAGAAGGATCAGACGCTCCCCGGAGGGCGGTGCGGTCAGCTCATGAAGCGTTCCGGGAGGAGTGATAAAGATGTCCCCTTCCCCAAAGGTGTGTGGGGTGCCGTCGATAATAACAGTATATTCATTTTGAACCGGCATAATAATCTCCAGTGCAGTATGCCAGTGGATTGGATAATTCTCCGCTTCACGGTTGTGATAAAGCTTCAGACCGTGAAAGGCATCATATGCAACTGTCTCATGAATACCATTTAGTATTTTTATCATAAGAATCCCCATTCCGCGCACAGATTTATCTTTATCATAATTCTAATCTCAATATTTGACAAGCTACAAATCAAAATTTGCTACCGCTATTTATGAAAAAAGAATACAATATGCACTGCTTGAAGGGATAAAATGTCAAAAAAACAAGAAAAATGGCAATAAATTAGCGGAAAATAAAAGGATTTTGCATTTATATACCGGGAAAGCGTAAAAAAAACCCCTGATCAAAAAGTGTCAAAATGTAAACTTTAGCAATATCTGACCAGATAAAAACAAGATATAAGGAGAAAAAGCTGGCAAAGTGAAATATAATTCAGTTATGCAAGGGGGAAAAATGTACAATTTATCTAAATGGTCAGGGAGAAAAAACTTATGGAACTTGTCAGAAATAAAGAAAAAATAGAAAAATTCAGAGAGCGTGCCAAAGAACTGGTATCCCAGATGACTCTGGAGGAAAAAGCATTTCAAATGTTAAACGGAGCTCCGGAGATCAAGAGGCTGAACATCAAAGCCTATAACTGGTGGAATGAAGCGCTGCACGGCGTAGCAAGAGCCGGCGTGGCTACCGTATTTCCGCAGGCGATTTCATTGGCAGCCACCTTTGACGAGGATTTTCTGGAAAAGGTTGGAGATGCAGTGTCCACGGAGGGACGCGCCAAATTTAATATGCAGCAGAAATTTGATGACACGGATATTTATAAGGGACTGACCTTCTGGTCACCCAATGTCAATATTTTCAGGGATCCCAGGTGGGGAAGAGGCCATGAGACCTTTGGAGAGGATCCGCATCTGACATCAAGGCTTGGCGTCAGATACCTGGAAGGACTTCAGGGACATGATGAGAATTACTTAAAGACAGCTGCCTGCGCAAAGCATTTTGCAGTACATAGCGGTCCCGAAGACCTGCGCCACAGCTTTAACGCCGTAGTGAATAAGCAGGATCTGTATGAAACCTATCTTCCGGCATTTAAGGCATGTGTGCAGGAGGGAAAGGTGGAGGCAGTTATGGGGGCTTACAACAGAACCAACGGGGAGCCCTGCTGCGGAAGCAAAACCCTTTTGAAGGATATATTAAGAGAGGAATGGGGCTTTGAAGGACATGTGGTTTCAGACTGCTGGGCTATCCAGGATTTCCACAACGGGCATGGAGTTACCAGCGGGCCTCTGGAATCCGTGGCAATGGCAGTGTCAAACGGCTGCGACCTGAACTGCGGACAGTTATTTGCCTATGTGGCAGAAGCAGTAAAGCAGGGAATGATCTCAGAAGAAAGAGTGGATGAGGCGCTGGTAAATCTGTTTACCACCAGAATGAAGCTTGGCGTGTTTGACGGCAAGGATGCCACTCCCTTTGACAAGATCCCGTTTACCGTTGTGGACAGCAAGGAAATGAAGGAACTGAACCTGGAAGCATCCAGAAAGTGCATCACCCTTCTTAAGAACGAGAACGGCCTGCTTCCTCTTGATAAATCCAAGCTGAAGACTATCGGAATTATCGGGCCTAATGCAGATAACAGAAGAGCGCTGGTAGGAAATTATGAAGGAACCGCCTCCAGATACTATACCATATCAGAGGGAATTCAGGATTATGTAGGAGAGGATGTCAGAGTTCTGCTATCAGAAGGCTGTCATTTATATAAGGAAAGCATCAGCAACCTGAGCAAGGGACATGACAGGATCTCAGAGGTGAAGGGTGTCTGCGAAGCAAGCGACGTTGTGATCCTTTGTCTGGGCCTTGACCCGGGACTGGAAGGAGAAGAGGGCGATGAGGGCAATCAGTATGCCAGCGGTGACAAGCCAAACTTAAACCTTCCCGGTATGCAGCAGGAGGTTCTGGAAACCGCCTATGCAAGCGGTAAGCCCGTGGTACTGATACTTCTGTCGGGAAGCGCACTGGCAGTAGGCTGGGCGCAGGAACATGTTCCTGCCATCATTCAGGGCTGGTATCCCGGAGCAATGGGCGGCAAGGCCATTGCAGAGGTTCTGTTTGGAGATAAAAACCCGGAGGGAAGACTTCCGGTAACCTTCTACCGTACCACAGAGGAGCTTCCTGAATTTACAGACTATGCCATGAAGGACAGAACCTACAGGTATATGAAGAATGAAGCGCTGTATCCTTTTGGATATGGACTGTCTTATACAGAATTTACTTATTCGGATGCAAAGCTTTCGGGAACGGAGCTTTCGGAGGATGGAATTGTTGTTTCGGCAACACTGACAAACACCGGCAGCAGAGAGGGAACGGAAACGGTTCAGGTTTATGTAAAGGCTGACCGTGAGGGAACACCCAACGCACAGCTTAAGGGGATCAAGAAAGTAACCCTTAAGGCGGGAGAAAGCAGGGACATCCAAGTAAAACTGCCTTTGAATGCCTTTGGCTTATATGATGAGCAGGCAGTGTTCAGAGTACAAAAAGGAAATTATCTGGTATCCATCGGCGGCAGCCAGCCTGAGGCAAGAAGCGAAGAGCTGACCGGCAGGAAGGTGGCAGTAATGGGGGTTACTGCAGGCTGTGAATACCTTTTGTAAAAAGCGAGGAGGGGACAACATGGGTTTCGAGCAGATGTGGCTGAACGTTCAAAAAGATAAGCCCGGTGCACAGTGCTTTAAGCGGATCGTATATCCGGAAGGAAGCAGGATCATGGAAAATGCAGCCCGTGAGCTGCAGGCAGCGATTGCCCAAATGACAGGAAAGAAACCTGTGTTGTACTTAGACCTCAATCAGGATGAGGGGGCAGAGGTGATCAGTCTTTCCCTGAGGCCGGGATTTCACCCGGAAGGGTACAAAATTTCCGGCAATGGGGAAAAGGTGGCTGTGGAAGCATCCGATGAAAATGGGATCCTATACGGCTGCTTTGAACTGATCAGACAGCTTTCCCTTGGGACACAGACGCAGGAGCTTTCCATTGAAAAAAGTCCTGCGATCCCCCTTAGAATGCTGAACCATTGGGACAATATGGATGGCAGCATTGAACGGGGCTATTCCGGGAATTCCTTCTTTTTTGAAAAGAATGAGATCCTGGTAGATGACAGGATCAGAACCTATGCACGGCTTTTAGCGTCGGTAGGCATCAACGGAACGGTTATTAATAATGTAAACGTAAAGGATGCCGCTACAGATCTGATCACAGACAGATACTTTGAGAAGCTTCGTATTCTTTCAGAAATCCTGGCAGAATACGGGATCAAGCTGTTTTTATCTTTAAATTATGCAGCGCCTATGGAAATTTCCGGCCTGCCCGGGGCAGATCCCCTGGATGAGCAGGTGATCCGCTGGTGGAAGGAACGTATGCAGCAGGTTTATGCCGCAGTTCCCGGGCTGGGCGGTTTTCTGATCAAGGCAGATTCAGAAGGACGGCCAGGGCCCTTTACTTACGGAAGAACCCATGCCCAGGGAGCCAATATGCTGGCAGAGGCGATCGAGCCCTATGGAGGTCTGATCATTTGGAGATGCTTTGTTTACAACTGCAAGCAGGACTGGAGAGACCGAAAGACAGACAGGGCAAGATCCGGTTATGACAATTTTATCGGTCTGGATGGCCAGTTCAGGGATAATGTTATTCTTCAGATCAAAAACGGGCCCATGGATTTTCAGGTAAGAGAGCCGGTGCATCCTCTTTTCGGAGGACTGGAAAAGACCAATCAGATGTTAGAGGTGCAGATCGCACAGGAATATACGGGGCAGCAGCGTCATGTCTGCTATCTGATCCCCATGTTTAAGGAAGTTCTGGAGTTTCGTACTTATTGCCGGGAAAAGGATGACAGCGTGCTGGATCTGATCTCGGGAAAGACCTTTGGCCAGACAAAATGCGGAATTGCGGCAGTGGCCAATACGGGAAATGATGAAAACTGGACGGGACATGATCTGGCGGCGGCAAATCTGTACGGGTTTGGACGGCTCGCCTTTGAACCGCAGCTTTCGGCAGAACAGATCGCAAGGGAGTGGATTAGGCTTACCTTTGGATCAGATCCACAGGTAATGGATAATCTGTTGTTTATCCTGATGAATTCCTGGCCTGCATATGAAAGCTATACAGCGCCTTTGGGAATTGGCTGGATGGTAAATCCCAATTATCATTACGGTCCTAATGTAGATGGGTATGAGTATGACAGATGGGGTACCTATCACAGAGCGGATCATTTGGGAATCGGCGTTGACAGAAGCCATAACGGAACAGGTTATGCAGGGCTTTACAGAGAGCCCAATGCTTCTTTATATGATAATCCGGAAAAATGTCCGGAAGAGCTTTTACTTTTCTTTCACCATATGCCTTATGAGTATCGATTACAAAGCGGAAAAACCATTTTACAGCATATCTACGACACGCATTTTGATGGGGTTGCGTTAGTGGATGAAATGGTAAGAAGGTTTGAGGAGCTAAAAGGGAAGCTGCCCGAAAAGCAATATGAACGGATGGCTCAAAGATTTGCTCACCAGAAGGAGCATTCCAGGGAATGGCGTGATCAGATCAATACCTACTTCTACCGCAAAACAGGCATACCTGATGAGAAGGGGAGAAAGATTTACTAAATAAAGGGAATAGGAAGGGATTTGGGAGGTGTTATATCATGGCTAAGGAAAAAACCTTAAAACCAGCCACCGGGCAAAAGAAAAGCACCAAGGTGTATCTGAAAAGATACTGGCAGCTTTACCTGCTTTTGATCTTGCCCATGCTTTACCTGCTGATCTTCAAATATGTACCGATGGTATATATTCAGATCGCATTTAAGAAGTACAGTATCGTAGAAAGCGTATGGAAGCTTCCATGGGCAGACAACCACGGATTTGAGTATTTTATCAAGGCATTTCAAAACAGAGACTTTTTGTATGCTCTGAGAAATACGCTGTTTTTAAATCTGCTGGATCTGATCATAGGCTTTCCGGCGCCGATTATTTTTGCACTGATTTTGAACGAGCTTGTATTTAAGCGCTTTAAGAGAGTGGTACAGACCATTGCTTACATGCCCCACTTCCTTTCTTGGGTCATCATTTACGGTCTGGCATTACAGCTTTTTGCTCCTTCTACAGGACTTGTAAACATGGTTCTTGCAAAGTTCGGAGTGGAAGCAATTCCGTTCCTGAATGATTCCAAGCACTGGGTGGCAACCTATATTTTCCTGGGAGTATGGCAGAGCTTTGGATGGAACTCCATCGTTTACCTTGCAGCCATTGCCGGGATTAACCCGGAACTTTACGAGGCAGCTTCCGTGGACGGTGCAGGCAGATTTAAAAAGATGTGGCACATTACACTGCCGGGGATCAAGCCTACCATCGTAGTGCTCCTTATCATGAACCTGGGCAATATTTTAGGAAGCGGCTTCGACAGACCGTTTGCATTGCAGAACAAGCTGGTAATGGATGTGGCAAACGTTATTTCCACCTTTGTTTACAAAAACGGTATTAAGGGTCTGCAGTTCTCGTTGACAACAGCAGTAGGCTTTTTCCAGTCTATTATCTGTGTATTCTTCCTGCTCCTTGCAAACTGGATTTCCAGAAAGCTTGGCGAGCGTGGAATATGGTAACCGGATAGGAGGGATGGAAAATGATTAAATCAAAATCTGCAAAGCTTGGAGACTGGATCTTTGTGCTGATCTGTGTACTGGTCAGTATCGTATGTCTTCTTCCCATGCTGAACCTGCTGGCCAGATCCTTGAGCAGCTCGGAGTTCTTAATTAAACGCGAGGTTTATTTGTGGCCAAAGGGCTGGAGCGTCAGCGCTTATTCCATGGTATTGGGGGACATTAAGTACATAAAGGCGTTTTTCTGGACAGTATTTCTGACCATTGTCTGCACGGTGTTTTCCCTGACAATGACAACGCTTTGTGCATATCCTTTGATCTTTGAAAACTTAAAGGGACGGTCTTTATTCAATATTATCATTACGATCACCATGTTTTTCAATGCAGGTACCATTCCTAACTACCTGCTGATGAAACAGCTTGGTCTGCTGAACCAGCCGCTGGTATTGATCGTGCCCAGCTGTCTGAGTGTTTATAACATGATCATCATGAGAAGCTTTTTCTACGGCATTCCGGACAGCCTTCGGGAGTCGGCGGAGATTGACGGTGCAAGCTTTATCAAGATCCTGACCAGTATTTATGTACCGCTTTCCAAACCGGTATTTGCAACGCTGGCGCTGTTTTACGCCGTAGGAAGATGGAACGGTTATTCCGATGCCTTGATGTTTATGAACAATAAGGATTACTATCCGTTACAGCTTCTGTTATACAACATTTTGAACAATATCAATCAGGTAGAGGTGGCAACGCAGGAAGGCTTTTCCACACCGGGACTTTCCGAGTCCTTAAAGGCAGCCATCGTTATGTTCTCTACCGTACCCATTCTGCTGATCTATCCATGGCTCCAGAAATACTTTATCCATGGCGTGACGGTAGGAGCAGTCAAGGAATAAGCAGAGGAAACTCTGTTCATTCAATACACTAAACACATTCATCACAATAGGGAGGTATTAGGGTGAAGAAAAAAATTTTAGCACTTGTTTTGGCAACTGCAATGACCTTGTCACTGGCAGCTTGCGGAGGAAGCAGCAGTGAGAGCAGCGATGCTCCGGCAGCCGAAACAACAGAAGACACAACACAAGACACAACACAAGCAGAGACATCAGGGGATGACACACAGGCAGCTGAAGCAGATACAGCTGCAGATCCTACAAACGGCGAAGTAGTAGACGGCAAGTTTGTAGAAACAAGAAAGATCATAGTAGAAGTGTACGACCGTGGAAATGACGGCGGTTCCGATCCGACCAACAACATGTACACAGAGTACATCAAAAAGGGAATGCTGGAGGATCACAATGTAGAGGTTGAATTCGTAGCAGTTCCCCGTTGGACTGAGGTAGAGCAGATCAACAACCTTCTGGCAGCAGGCGATGCACCGGACGTATGCTATACCTACGATTATCCTACCATCCAGACCTATGCAAACATGGGCGGTGTACTGGATCTCGGACAGTATGTAGATACCTACAAGGATCTGCTTCCGAACCTTTGGGACTGGCTTGGCGAGACCAACATTTACTGGGATAAGGATCCTGCAAACGGAACAATCTGGGCGCTGGAAGGAAAGCTTGCAGTCAGCAACAGAATCAACACCTTTGTTCGTAAGGACTGGCTTGACAAGTTAGGCTTAAAGGAGCCTACCACCAAGCAGGAATTTGAAGATATGCTGATCGCTTTCAGAGACAATGCAGATACTCTGCTTGGCGCTGACGCTGATAAGATGGTTCCTTACTCCATGAGCTATGATGTGGGCTGGAGAGCAGCAACTCTGATCGAGTCCTTTATCGATCCGGATATTTCCGATAAGGAATACTATGTAAACGGCTTTGACGACAGAAAGCTGACACAGAACGGAACCAAGGAAGCTGTTAAGCTTCTGAACAAGTGGTACAATGATGGCCTGATCTGGAGTGATTTTGCACTGTATGGAAGCGGCGATACTACAGAAGATGATATGATGAAGGCTGGTTATGTAGGAGCCTTCACACATAACTGGGATTATCCTTTCAGAAACGGTGAGGACAGCATCCAGGCAAACCTTCAGAGAATGGTTGGCGAGGAAGCACAGTATGTAGCAGTTGACTGCTTTGAAGACAGCAAGGGAACCCATACAAAGTTCGTACCCGGTCCTATCGACCGTAAGCTGTTCTTCCCCAGCACAAACGAGGAGCCTTTAGCATCCTTAATGTACCTTGACTGGATCAGCGATCCTGCTCATATTGAATATCTGCAGATCGGTGACGAAGGTGTGACACACAATACCTTAGACGGCGGCGTTGTTGAGATTATTGCAGCAACAGGAGATGCAATCCAGAACTCCGGTTTCAATATCGATTACACCATGACCTGTAACGGAATGAAGCTGCAGGATGAAGATCTGACCGTTAAGTCAAGAGCATACAGCTATGCAAGCATTGATCCTGCACTGGTAGAAGTAGCAGACAAGATCTGTAACACAGATATGAAGGTTGGCAAGAACGTTAACGTTGGCACCATCGCAGCAGAAGAAGGACAGGGTCCTGCACTCTCCGAGAAGAGAGACATCATTTATGATACTGCAGTTTCTGCATCTGTAGACAGCTTCGATCAGGTTTGGGATGATGGAATGGCAGATTACTTAAGCTCAGGCGGCCAGGCTATTATGGATGAGCGTGCTGAGAAGTGGGCAGCAACCTTCGGCGATACCGATATGCTTCCCGAATAAAAGGAAAACAAAATAGCAAGAAAGAACCGCTTCCGGGAAACCGGAGGCGGTTTTTTGTTGGAAGAATGGAGAGGTTATGATATGATGAAGAAAAGATGAGGGGGCAGAGTATCTTGGAAACGGAGAGGAATATGAAGTATCTGTTAACAATTCTTGGGATCTTTGGCCTGGATTTCGGGGTCAAGGGACATATCGAAAAGACAACAAAGGAAGGCAGCGAGAAAAAGCTCTGCGGCGGATTGCTGCTTTTGCGGCACCATCACAACCGGGGAGCCTTTCTTAACATGGGACAAAAAAGGCAGGGAGTGGTAGCTGCTGTTTCCGTGGCCCTGTCCATTGTGCTCACAGCGCTCTTTGCAGGCAGTCTTACCCTTGCAGGGAAGGGGCTGTTAAAATGGGGACTGACCCTGATGCTGGGCGGAGCCTACAGCAATACCTATGACAGGCTCAAACGCAGATATGTAGTGGATTATGTAAGCTTTCCTGTGCCGTTTAAGGCCCTTGGAAGGGTGATCTTCAACATCAGTGATTTTTGTATTATGATCGGCGCCATGCTCAGCGTGATCGGATATTTGAAGTAAAGATTGAAAAATAAAATTTTTCAATCACGAGATTTGTGTCTGCGCGCACTTGACACAAACTCGGTATGCGCAAAAAGCGTGCGCAGAAATGAGGGAAAAAATGCCAATTTACTTGACATTTGATTTTAAATGTATTATTGTACTATTAAGATAATACAATAATACAGGGAAAGGAAGAGGCAGATGACATGGAATTTGAATTCTGACAGACCTATTTACACTCAGATTCTTGAGGTGATAAAGATGCGTATCATAACCGGGGTTTATCAGCCGGGGGAGAAAATTCCCAGTGTGCGCGAGCTTGCCATGCAGGCAGGCGTAAATCCCAATACGATGCAGAAGGCGCTCTCTGAGTTAGAGAGGAGCGGTCTTGTAATGGCACAGCGGACCAGCGGAAGAGTGGTAACGGAGGATATGGATATGATCGGGGAAGTCAGAAATAATTTAGCAAAGGAACAGGTACATGAATTTTTTGTAAGGATGCAGGAGTTAGGATATAACAGACAGGAGATCATGCACCTTTTGGAAAAGGAGGGAGAGCATGAGTGAGCTTGTAAAGATAAAGGGACTTACGAAGAGCTATGACAAGCGGAAAAATGCACTGGATCATCTGGATCTGACCATTCCGTCAGGAAGGATCATCGGGCTGTTAGGTCCTAACGGAAGCGGGAAGACAACGCTGATCAAGCTTTTGGCAGGGCTGTTAATGCCAAATGAAGGGGAAATTTTGATCTGTGGGAAGGAGCCTGGAGCGGAAACCAAGGCGGTAGTTTCCTATCTTCCTGAGAGAACCTATTTCAGAAGCAGCATGAGAGTAAAAGAGTTGATCGAATATTTTCAGGATTTTTATGCGGACTTCCGCCCGGAGAGAGCCAGAGAACTGTTAGGTAACCTGAAGATTGATGAGAACGCTTCCCTGAAGACGCTTTCAAAGGGCACAAAGGAGAAGGTTCAGCTGATCATGGTCATGAGCCGGGAAGCCCGTCTGTATCTTCTGGATGAACCCATTGCCGGTGTGGACCCGGCGGCAAGAGATTATATTTTAAGAACCATTATTTCTAATTATAATGAGGACGCAACTGTCATTTTGTCTACCCATCTCATTTCTGATATTGAGCAGATCCTGGATGAGGTGATCTTTATAAAAGCGGGAAGGATTCTGTTGCAGGATTCAGTGGAGAACATCCGGGAACAGCAGGGAAAATCCGTAGATGCGTATTTCAGGGAGGTGTTTGTATGTTAGGAAAATTATTGAAGCAGGAATGGCGCTCCCTGTGGAAGGTGGAGACACTGATCCTGTGGATTTTGATGGCGCTGACCCTGCTGGCGGGAGCAACCTTTGCACTGCCCATCTGGAAAAGCGAGTGGGTGGGGATACAAATATCCATGATGATGGTGATTTTACTTTATTATGCAGGGGTGATCGGAGCCTCATTGGGCTGTGTTCTTTATCTGGGGATCCGTTTTTATAAAAGCATGTATACGGATGAAGGATATTTGACCCATACGCTGCCGGTAACCAGCCATCAGCTGCTTCTTTCCAAAATTCTGGTTATGGCGGCGTGGAACCTGATCTCCACCCTTGCAATTCTTGCAAGCATGTTTGTGTTTGGCCTTATGGTGGCGTCTGCCTTTGAAACAGGAGATATAACACAGGCATTCAGGGAGATCTATCAGGCGCTCAGGAGAATGTGGGGAATGGGAGAGCTGCAGGGAATAGGAACCTTTGCTGTCGGCATGGTTCTGCTCATTCTTACAGGCTGCATCAGCGGCCCCATGCTGCTGATCGGGGCGATCACCATAGGACAGCTCCTTCGAAATCACAGGATCCTGGGCTCGATTGGAGCTTACTTTGGACTCAATACGGTTTTACAGATCATTCTTACTATTGTCATGGTTCCTTCCATGGTGAAGCTTATGCTGGATGCGGAGAACCTGAATTCCTTCAGCTCTGTGATCGGATTTTATAATGTGATGTATTTTTCCATGTGCGCGATTTATATAGCCGTTTCTGTTGGCCTTTATTTTTTAAGTGAATTTCTGGTGAGGAAAAAACTGGAACTGGAGTAAAAGGAGGATGGGGATGAAGAAGGGAAAGATCACAAAATTACTGGCAGTCTGCCTGACGGCGGCCCTGCTTTCAGGCTGTGGAAAAAGCGGAGGGAATCAGCCCTCTGCTGCCCCTAAGGAAACAGCGGCGCAGGAAACCATGCCGCAGACAGACCGGGAGCAGGACGGGGAAACAGCAACAGGGCAGACCGATTTTCAGATTGGTGAGAGGCCTTCTCTGATCGCCGGAAAGGGACAGGAAGGGGAAGCGGTTACGGCGGCTGTGGAACCCTATGCCATAGAAGCAGATCTGGAAAATGTGCAAAATCTGGAGCAGTTTTATCTGTCAGAGGAAATGAAACAGATGCTTGCCCGGAACGGGTTTATGGTGATGGAAAACGGCGGAAAGGAATTCTTTGATATTTATGAGGTCAACCGCTACAGTCAGATCCCAAGCTTTGTGACGGTGGATTCCCTGATGCATACCTATCACCTGTATTTTGCCTATCTGCTCCGGAACATAGAGCGGGAAACACTGTCAGAACAGGTAAAAGAGCTGGGGCAGAAAATGCTGGCGGACAGCTTGGAGCAGTATACGGCCTTAAAGGGCAGTGAATGGGAAAGCGCAGCGATGCGGAATGTGGCTTTCTTTGCAGTGGGAGCAAAGCTCATGGATGAGGAAACGGCAGTTCCGAAGGAAGTAGAGGAAATCGTAGCCTATGAGCTAAGTCAGATCAGCAGTGCGGCAGAAATTGCAGATTCGGCCATTACCGGGAAACCGGAGGATTATACCCAGTATCAGCCCAGAGGCTACTATGCAGGGGATGACCGCATGGAGGCTTATTTCAGGGCTATGATGTGGTATGGACGGATCCATTTTACCCAGGAGGAGGAAGACCTTGACAGGAGTGCGCTCCTGATCACCAGAGCCATGGAAGCGGATGAAGAAGCTTACCGGCTTTGGGACGGCATCTACGCAGTGACCTCCTTCTTCGCGGGAGCCAGCGACGATTCCGGTATCTGCGAGTATGAAAAGCTTTTGAGACAGGTCTATGGAGAGCAGGTTCCCGTAGAGAAGCTGATCGGCGATCAGGCGGGCTTTGAAGAATTCCATAAGCTCACGGCACAGCTTGAGCCGCCACAGATCAATTCCCTTCCTATCAAGCAGGGAGAGGAAAATATCATTCCCGGTTTTCGTTTTATGGGACAGCGGTTTACCATTGACGGTGCGATCATGCAGAACCTGATCTACCAGGCGGTAAAGGAAAACGGCCAGGGAGAAAAGAGAATGCTTCCGGATGTGCTGGATGTGCCCGCAGCTCTCGGCAGCGATACTGCTCTTGAAATCCTGGAGCAGGCAGGAGCAGCGGAATTTGAAGGATATTCCCAGAATATGCAGTATCTGCGGGAGAGCCTTTCCGGAGAAGATACCGGTCTGTTTACGGCAAGCTTATACGGAGAATGGCTGAATGTACTGCGGCCGCTGCTGACGCCAAAGGGAGAAGGATATCCGGTATTTATGCAGAACGAGGAATGGAATAAAAAGGATCTGGAGTGCTTTGCAGGAAGCTTTACAGAGCTGAAGCATGATACGGTGCTGTATTCCAAGCAGGTCATGGCAGAAATGGGCGGAGGCTATGAAGAAGAGTTTGACGACAGAGGCTATGTAGAACCGGAGCCTTATGTATATGAAAGATTTGCAGGGCTTGCAGAGCAGACCGCAGAAGGATTAAAGGCCTACGGAATGCTGGGCAAGAGTGATGAGGATAACCTGCAGCTTCTATCCGAGCTGGCACAGAAGCTTTATGCCATATCGGTAAAGGAACTGAAGGAGGAAACGCTTACCGAGGAGGAATATGAGTTGATCAGATCCTATGGCGGCAATCTGGAGCATTTCTGGTACGAAACGGTAAAGGATGAGAGCGAGGACGGGCAGATTGCCTCCCAGCTTTTCCCGGCAGCAGTGGTGGTAGACATTGCTACGGATCCAAACGGACAGATTTTGGAGGCGGCAACCGGAGATCCCTCTACCATTTGGGTTGTAGTGAAGGTAGACGGAAAGCTGAAGATCGCAAGGGGAAGCACCTATACCTTTTATCAGTTCGCATGGCCCATGGAAGAGAGAATGACGGACGAAAGCTGGAGAGTGCTTATGGGCATTGCTCCCGACGAAAACGGGGAATACCAGTATGATACAAAAATGGATCAGCCGGAGTGGACGGCAAGCTACCGGTACACCTGGAACTAACTGGAAAAGATGGTTACGAATAACAGCAGCGGCGGCTTTGATCGCCGCTGTTTTGTATGGGCTTTGGAGAGAAGGCTGGCTTCTGCCTGGCTGGATCCGGTGGGAAAGCTGCCAGGTGCAGGATGTATCGGGGGACTATGAACTGACGCTGAACCGGAGGAAGGTTGACATAACATATAAAGGAGCAATGGTTTTTGCGTCCCAGAAGGAGGTAAAGGTACAAAGCCTTTTGTGCAGCGATATAGACGGGGACGGAGCGGAGGAGTTTGTACTGCTTTGCTGGAAAAGGGGAAGATACGGAGAGCATAAGCCTTTTTGGGTAAAAAGGGATGAGTGGCAGTGGTCCCAGCACATTTTTGTCTATGAAGGGATGGAGGGAAAGGTAAGACCCAAGTGGATGTCCTCTTATATCGGGCAGGACGTCACAAAGCTGGAAGGAGCCCTTTTTCACACAGACAGGGAGAGGCTGCTTTTAACAGACCGGGAAGGAAAGGTAAATGCTTATGTATGGGAAGGCTTTGGGTTTGCCAGGGAAGAGCGGGACATTTCCTTTGCGGTTTTTGGCGACATTCTGATCCACGAACCGATCTACCGCTATGGTCTTAGCCAGGGAGATTTTTCGTTTCTGTTTGAAAACCAGATGGATCGCTTAAAGGAATATGATGTGACCGTCATCAATCAGGAGACTCCTTTTGTGAAGGATCCGTCGGCTTACAGCGATTATCCCAGATTTGGGACCCCGGTGGAAGTGGAAAAGGCTATAAAAGAGGCCGGCTTTGATGTGGTTACCTGTGCCACCAATCACGCCCTGGATCAGGGGGCGGAAGGGGTCAATGTGACCAAAACCCTTTTGCAGGAGGATGGCATTACCTGTCTTGGAATCCAGAAAGCCGATGAGAAGGAATACAGGCCCTATGAGCTGCTGAAGCGAAAGGGGGTCTGCTTTGCCCTTTTTAATTATACCTACGGAACCAATGGGATCAGACTGCCGGAGGATGCGCCCTACATGGTGCACCTGCTTTCTGAGGAAGATCAGGTCAGGGCTGATCTGGAAAAAGCCCGCAGAGAGGCAGATGCCGTTATCGTATTTGTACATTGGGGAACGGAAGAAAGCAAAGGGACAGATGCCTTTCAGGAAAAGTGGGCCGGGATCTTTCTGGAAAGCGGCGTGGATGTAGTGGTAGGCACTCATCCCCATGTATTGCAGCCCTATGAACTGTTAGAGAAAAACGGGCATCAGATGCTGGTCTATTACTCTATCGGGAATTTTATCAGCGCCCAGCCGGTGAAAAGCTGTCAAAAAGGCGGCATGGCATTTTTTACCATGTCGCCCTTTAAAGACGGATATCATGTAACGGATTATGGGCTTACCCCTTTAACGATCACCTGGGAAAAGGGGAAAGGCTACCGTACCAAATACAGTGAAATGCCGGATCAGGCAGTGATCACGGTTCCTGCTTTGCCCCGCAGTGCATCGGAAACGCATTCCAGGGAAGTGATCAGGACGCTTCCGGCTGGATTAGCAGTTAAGTAGGAAATGGAAGCTTCGATCTTAGGAAGCATGGTTCCTTTTTCAAACTGATCTGCTGCGATCATTTCCTTTGCGTCTGAAACTGTCAGGGAAGAGAGAGCCTTTTGGGTCTCCTTGCCGAAATCCTGATATACACAGGGAACAGAGGTTAAGATAATGAGCTGATCTGCCTGTAAGTCGGCTGCCAGCTTTCCGGCGATGGCGTCCTTTTCAATGACAGCAGAAGCGCCCTTTAAGGCATGCTTTTGCTCAATAACGGGGATACCGCCGCCGCCGCAGGCGATCACGATCTGATCAGCAGCTGCAAGAGTACGGATGGCTTCGATCTCCACAATATCAATGGGTCTTGGAGCAGCAATGATACGGCGGAAGCCCTTTCCGGGTTCTTCCTGTACATAGTTGCCCTTTTTTACCTCAATTTCAGCATCATCAGCGGACATATAACGGCCGATCAGCTTGGTAGGCTCATAGAACGCTTCATCATAGGGATCTACCGTTACCTGGGTCAGGATGGTGGAAACTGTTTTGCTGATGCCCCGGCTGAGCAGCTCTGCTTTCAGGGAATTCTGAATATCGTAACCGACATAACCCTGGCTCATGGCGCTGCACACGCACATGGGGGCTGGGGTATAGTCAATATAAAGACGGCGAAGCTCCGTCATGGCCTTGTGGATCATACTGATCTGCGGCCCGTTGCTGTGGGTGATGGTCAGCTGGTAGTCAGCCTCCACCAGATCTGCAAGAGCTTTGGCGGTAACCTTAACGGCGTCCCATTGCTCCATGGTAGTGTATCCGAGTGCATTATGTCCTAGTGAAACCACAGCTTTCTTCTTGCTCATAGCGTTTGTGCTCCTTTTCAAAATGATAAAATCAGTATAGCAAAATGCGGGTATTTTGTACAGTGCTTTGCTATAGTCAAAGGCTCTAACAGGCCATAGATATTTCATAGGAAAGGGGAGAGGAGCCGGCATTGCAAGAAAAAGAGGATTATGCTATGATGAAACAATGTAAACAGCAATAAAAGGAAATGAGGATACAAAGGCTATGGAAGCAATGATTCAAATAAAAGATGTGACCAAGACCTTCGTTGGAAAGGATAATCAGGTTGAAGCGCTTAAGGGCATCAATCTTTCCATTCAAAAGGGGGAGATCTACGGTATCATTGGTATGAGCGGCGCCGGAAAGTCCACGCTGGTCCGCTGCCTGAATTTTCTGGAGCGTCCTACCAGCGGAACCGTATTAATAGAAGGAAAGGATCTGGCGACATTAAAGGACAGCGAACTTAGGAGCATGCGCACCCAGATCGCCATGATCTTTCAGCATTTTAACCTGCTGATGCAAAGAACGGTTCTGGACAATATCTGCTTTCCGCTTGAAATTACAAAGGTGCCCAGGGCAAAGGCAGTAGAGCGTGCAAAGGAGCTGCTTGAGATCGTTGGCCTGTCGGAAAAGATGCTGGCTTATCCTGCACAGCTTTCCGGAGGACAGAAGCAGAGAGTTGCCATTGCAAGAGCGCTTGCAACCAACCCCAAGATCCTGCTTTGCGATGAGGCTACCAGCGCACTGGACCCCACAACCACAAAGGCGATCCTGGCGCTTTTAAAAGAGATCAACGAGAAATACGGGATCACCATTGTGATCATTACTCATGAAATGGCAGTGGTACAGGAGGTCTGCACCCATGTGGCCATTATAGATGAAGGAAATCTTGCAGAGCACGGAACTGTTGAGGAGGTCTTTTCAAGGCCAAAGAGCAAGGCAGCCCGGAAGCTGGTATTCCAGGGAGAGGGAACTGCTACCTACGAGGAAATGAAGGGCAAAAGATGTATCCGTATTGTCTTTTCCAGCAATTCTTCTTATGAGCCTGTGATCGCCAATATGATCCTGACCTGTAAGGCACCCGTAAACATTCTGCTGGCAGACACCAGAGATATCGGGGGCGTGGCTCATGGACAGATGATCCTGCAGCTGCCTGAGGAGGAAGCCGCAGCGGAAAAAATGATACAGTATTTGAAAAATAGAAAACTGGAAGTGGAGGAGCTAACGAATTATGTGGGATAGTCAGGTGGTTTTGATGGTGGCAGAGGGAACTTGGGTCACCTTATATATGACGCTTGCCTCAACACTGATTGCATATCTTTTGGGACTTCCCATGGGCATTGCACTGGTGGTGACAGCGCCGGGAGGATTAAAGCCGAATAAGATCATATATAAAATTCTGGATGTGGTAGTCAATATTGTAAGAAGTATTCCTTTTCTGATCCTGCTTATGCTGCTCATTCCTTTTACCAAGCTGATCGTGGGAAGAAGCTATGGCGCAACGGCAACGATCGTACCCCTTTCCATGGCGGCAGCGCCTTTTGTGGCCAGACTGGTGGAGTCCTCACTTCTGGAAGTGGATCATGGAGTCGTGGAAGCAGCGCAGAGCATGGGAGCAGGCACCTGGAGCATCATCTGGAAGGTACTGCTTGCAGAGGCAAGAACTTCCCTGATCGTGGGCGCTACCATTTCCCTGGGAACGATTCTGGGATATTCCGCAATGGCAGGTGTAGTAGGCGGCGGTGGCCTTGGTGATATTGCCATCCGCTACGGTTATTACAGATACCAGGCAGACATTATGATCGTTACGGTAGTTCTTCTGGTAGCACTGGTACAGATCTTGCAGATCATTGGCACCAGACTTTCCAAGAAGCTGGACCGCAGGATCACAGGCTAAGGTGTTAAATGGAGCTTGCGGAAACGGGAATGCACCTTTGTGCAAAAAGGAAAAGGTGTACGTTTACGCAAAAAAGGAAAACACAACATTCATGCAAAAAATGAAAAAGATGGTTGACACGCCTGGAAGCGTATAATATAATAATTCAGTGCGAAATTGTCTAATAATATTTTGTCCGATGCCGGAGCAGTGCCTTTCTCACACCGCTTACCCCATCAATCCCTGGATAAGATATTATCAATAGATACCTTAGAGCTTATCAGAAGCGCGGCCGGCCCGGACATCCGGCAGTGCAGCAGATGAACCTAGGGAAAATATGTACATGTGCCTTTTCCGGCGCAATAAGAATGGAGGATTAACATGAATACATTTATGGCCAGTCCTGCTACCATCGACAGAAAATGGTATGTAGTAGACGCTACCGATATGACACTTGGACGCTTAGCAGCAGAAGTTGCTAAGGTTTTAAGAGGCAAGAACAAGCCGATCTTTACCCCTCACATCGACACAGGTGATTATGTGATCGTTGTAAATGCAGAGAAGATCAAAGTGACAGGCAAGAAGCTTGATCAGAAGATCTACTATCGTCACTCTGATTATGTAGGAGGTATGAAGGAAGCTACCCTGCGTGAAATGCTTGCAAAGAAGCCTGAGAAGGTAATCGAGCTTGCAGTCAAGGGAATGCTCCCCAAGGGACCCTTAGGAAGACAGATGTACACAAAGCTTTATGTTTATGCAGGCCCTGATCACAAGCATGCAGCACAGAAGCCCGAAGTATTAACATTTTAAGGGACTGAAAGGAGAAGAAGAAAATGGCTAAAACAGGAAAGTTATATGGTACTGGCAGAAGAAAAAAATCCATCGCCAGAGTATATTTAAAGCCCGGTAAAGGCGATATTACAATCAACAAGAGAAGCATTGACGAGTATTTCGGATTAGAGACTCTGAAGGTTATCGTTCGTCAGCCCCTTGCAGCTACCGACAACCTTGATAAGTATGACGTTCTCGTAAATGTTCACGGCGGCGGTTACACAGGCCAGGCTGGTGCGATCAGACACGGTATTGCAAGAGCCCTGCTTCAGGTAGACGCAGATTACAGACCGGTTCTCAAGAAGGCTGGTTACTTAACCAGAGATCCTCGTATGAAGGAAAGAAAGAAGTACGGTCTCAAAGCCGCAAGACGTGCTCCTCAGTTTTCAAAGAGATAATAAAAAGACTTATAACAGGATTACTGAAACCCTTGGAAATGCAATATTTTCAAGGGTTTTTTGTACAGTAAATTGGAAAAGCGGTAGCAGTTTGTATGAAACTGAGACAATTAATAAGTAACGAACTGTTGAAAAAAATAATTTTTGAGGAGATTTTTTACGAAATATAATGTTGAAAAATGTCTTTTATTGTTGTTTGTAATATTATATAATGATAAAAAACAAAAGGGGAGTCTTTATGAAATTACTTAAAACAAGTGATGAATTGATATCTCATATGAAAATAAAGGGAATATATAGTGGCTCAATTGTCTATAGTGGCTCAATTGAGCCACTATAGTTTGACTTTTGAACTGCCCTTTGTTATAGTGTGATTAGTGTAAACTAACTACGCTTTCAGAGCGTGGATAAGAGCATACGGAAAATAAAATAATTATTCAAAAAGAGGAGATTTGATGATGAGAATTTTGATATTTGGCGCAGGCGTGCTTGGCTGTAATCTTGCAAGAAATCTGTTCCGTACGGGAAAGGATGTTACATTGCTTGCGCGTGGAAAATGGGGAGAGGCAATTCAAAAGAACGGACTGCGGATCAAGGATAAATTTTCGCCCCGTGTGTCTGTCAGCCGTGTTCCTGTTGTGAAAGAGCTTGCGCCGGATGATCGGTATGATGTGATCTTTGTTGTCATGCGATATACACAGATCGACTCGATCATAGATGTGCTGCGGGCGAACCAGACGAAAAACATTGTTTTCGTGGGAAACAACGTGCGTACAAAAGAGCTTGCCTCTTTAATGCCGGAGAAAAATGTTCTCTTTGCCTTTGCTCTTTCGGCAGGACATCGGGAGCCTGACCAGGTGGCGTCTGTTGATCTTAAAAAAATTACCATTGGTCAGCTTCCGGATGCAACCTCAAATGAAAAGCTGATCGGGCAGATTTTTGATGGCACAAAATACAAAGTGGTTTATGAGCCGAATATGGAGGACTACCTTCTTTGCCATGCGGCTTTCGTACTGCCAGCAGCCTTTGCGTGCTACAAAACGGACGGAAACCTGAAAAAGCTCAAAGGGAACACGGCATATTTGAATCGTCTCATTGACGCGAATATTGAGGGCTACCGGGGCATAAAGAACGCCGGGCATGAAATCCTGCCGAAAGCGGATGAGGATTTTGAAGGTGAGGCGTACCGCAAGACCTGTCTGCGCTTCTTTAAACTCATGTGCGCCACAAGCCTGGGAAAAATCTGCGCTTCCGATCACGCCATGAATGCTATTGATGAAATGAGCGCATTAAATCGGGATTTAAAGAAGTTCTTTGATGAAAACGGAGCTGCATATCCGGTATGGCAGGAGCTTGAAAAGGAAACCGGCGATTATTTAAAATGAAGAATTAAAAGGTTTACGCCCCGGGGAAATAAGGATTTCCGGGGGCTTTTTCAAACGAATGATAATCTATCCTTACCTTTCCCCACATGAAGTCAATCCTTTTTTTATTGACAAATCTCCTTACCATAAATATAATACACGATATACATCGGACGGTATCTGTTAACTAATTTGCGTTAAAAAGAGTTTATAAAGCAAGAGAAACCTGGGAGGTTAGTGTGAAAAATAGAATTTTTCACATGCGAGATTTGTATCTGCGCGCACTTGACACAAACTCGAAATGCGCAAGAAGCGTGCGCAGAAATGAGGATTAATATGGATATATGGGAAAAGCTCTATGAGCAGGCAAAAAAAGAATTTCACCCGGAGGATGTGTCGCCTTTTGTGTATGCACACCATGTTGTATGCGCTTTAGAAAGCGAGAACGGCACCATTTATACGGGCTTTTGCATTGAGGCCTGCAGCGGCGTTATGAACCTGTGCGCAGAGCGCGTGGCTGCCCTTAACATGTATGTGAACAGCGGCCAGACAAAAATAAAAAGACTGATTGCCTTTCGGGATAAAGCTCCTTTCGGCGGAGGAAGCGGAATGCCATGCGGCGCATGCCGTGAGTTTTTGTATCAGCTGAATGAAGAAAACGAAAACATGGAGATCATGGTGAACTACGAAACAAGAGAAACCATTACCCTTAAAGAGCTAATACCTGATTGGTGGGGAAAAGAACGCTTTTTAAAGGGTTAATCCCGAAGGAAATCTTCTGGAAATCGGAAGCATGAATAAAAAATGTGAAACGGCCTACGGCTGATTGAAGAAACCATGGAAAGATATATTGCTTTTTTAAGAGGGATCAATATAAGCGGAAAAAACAAAGTGCCGATGGCAGAATTAAGGCAGGGCTTTGAACAGCTTGGCTTTACGGAGGTCAAAACCTGTCTGAACAGCGGCAACGTGAGCTTTTCAAGTGAGGAAAAAGACACAGTAAAATTGACAAGCCGGATCCAGGAAATGATACAAAGTCAGTTTAATCTGAAGATCCCTGTTTTTATGATAACAAAACAAAAACTTGAGGACATTCTGCGTCATGCGCCCCGTTGGTGGGGAGCGGAAAACAAGAAAATTTATGATAACCTTATTTTTATCATGCCGCCTGCGTCTTTTGCGGATGTCTATCACGAGATCGGGGAACCCAAAGAAGGATTGGAGCAGATACAGGAATATGAACAAGCTGTATTCTGGTCCTTCAGCCGGAAAGAGTATCAGAAAACAAACTGGTGGTCAAAGACGGCAAACTCTAATATTGGCAGCAAACTGACGATCCGGACGGCAAACACTGTCCGGAAGATCGTAGGAATGTAGCCTGGGATAGAAGAAATGAGCGCTTACTAAAAACAGTGCGGCCATTCCTTCTTGCAGGCGGATTTATCCGCTGTACAATAACAAAAGTTATCAATAACATAAGTTGTTGTTGGAGGAAAGGAAATGCCGGCAATCAAAAAAGTACCAAAAGAGGCAATCATAGATGCAGCGGTTGACGTGCTACGAGAGGACGGCGCAGCAGCCATCAACGCCCGCAGCGTTGCAAGGAAGCTGGGCTGTTCAACCCAGCCGATCTATCTGTCCTTTCAGAATATGGCCGAGTTGAAAGCTGCCGTGACCCGGCGGGCCATTGCTCTGCACACCCAGTATGTAAAAGAGTCCCTTCGCAGCCGTGATGACAGCAGTAGCTGCTATGGACAGCACAGCCGTTACAGCAGCTATGGTTTTGGATTTGTAAAGTTTGCAGCCCAGGAAAAGCATCTGTTTCGTTGGCTTTATCTGGATGGAGGACAGACGGATCCATATCAGTACGATGTGCTGCTTCCTGAGATCATTTCGGTCATTATGGATGAGTATGGCTATAGCGAGGAAATTGCGCAAAAGCTGCATCGGGACATGACGTACTATTCCTATGGGCTGGCAATCTTAGCCAGTACAGATCATTTGGATTTGACGGATGAAGAACTGCTGGCAGCATTCCGCAGGGAATTTACTGCCCTTGCCGCTTATTATGGCGTATCCCAATGCCAAAGATGACTTAGGATCAAGAAAATGGAAAGGGTGATTCGTATGAAAGAAATCAAAATAAAAACAAAAAGAATGCTCCTGCGTCCCCTGGCGGACGAAGAGATAGAAGCTTTGATAGAGCGTACGGCTTCCGAGGAGCTTCGTACTGCTTACGGCGAAATGCTGGATGGATGCAGGCGCGATCCTCAAAATAGAATATGGTATGCGCCATGGAAAATGGAGCTGAAAGGTAACCCGGCATTTATCGGGGATCTTTGTTTCAAAGGGCCTGCCCAAAATCATGCTGTGGAGGTTGGGTATGGCATTTTGAAGGAATATGAGGGAAATGGCTACACAACGGAAGTGCTTCAGGCCATGATACAGTGGGCATTTCGTCAGACGGATGTTGCGTTTGTGGAAGCGGAAACCGATCCAGAGAATAAGGCTTCCCAGCGTATCCTTGAAAAGTGTGGTTTTCAGCCAGATGGAACGGGAATAGAGGGGCCGCGTTTTGTGCTGGAAAGCCCTATAACCAACTGGATCATAATTTATATGCTTTTTGGCATCAGCATCGGTACGTCCCTGGGCCAGTTACAAAACCAGATGCTTTTTGGCATGGCCCTGGGCATTGGTCTTGGCTTTCTTGTGGGCGAGCTGCTGAATAACTCCGCAAAGAAGAACCGGGAAGCGCTCCGACAGCAGCGGAAATCTTAGCTGTTTTGTACAGGGAAACCGCTGACGGAATTCTGCTTTCCCTTGCAATTACCTTTGGAACGGTTACCCATCATTTTGTAATGCGGCTGCTCATAGGGCTTGTATTCCGCTCTGTAATGCGAAACAGGGCGGATTATGGGAAGCAGTGGTATAGAGTAGGCAGACATGAAATGGCTTTATATGAAAAACTGAAGGTAAAAGATTGAAAAATAAAATTTTTCAATCGCGAGATTTGTGTCTGCGCGCACTTGACACAAACTCGGCATGCGCAAAAAGCGTGCGCAGAAATGAGGATAAAAATGGAAGTGCAAGATGCCAACCTACGATCCCACTTTATTTGATCCAAGGATCCATACCTGGAGTGAGATCGCGCAGCTTTATCAGAGCTATCTTTCGACCGGGCCTTTGGAGTACATGGCGGCGATTTTCCGAAAACTGACAGAGTCTGACGAGGATGCCATGCAGTTCGCGCTTGAGTTTTATGGGCCAATGTATCTGCTTTACAGCGTTTATGATGGAGCAGAAGAAAAGGACGCTGTTTCGCCTTTGCTGGATGCGCATATTGACCGGTTTATTGCCAAAGTCGAATCCGGCTACAGAAAGGATGGATGACAACATGGAAGACGGAGCGGTAGAAAAGAAAACTGCCCAAAGTGCAGACGGGAGAGTATTATCAGCATTAAAAATTTTATGATGGAAACAAAAGGAGCCAGACGCTAGGACGCAGTGCTGATCGCAGAGACGATCATGTGCTGCGGTTCGATCACCTTGGATCAATATGATGTGACAGAGAAGGAGTATCGGAACCTGATCGGGTATTTGCCTCAGGACTTTGGTTATTATCCCGAATTCACAGGGATGGAGTTCCTTTTGTACGTTGCGGCGTTAAAAGGACTGGACAGGCAGACTGCCGGAATGCGCAGCAGGGAACTTTTGGAGCAGGTAAATCTGGAAAAGGACGGGGCAAAGAAGATCAAGACCTATTCAGGAGGAATGAAGCGGAGGCTGGGGATTGCACAGGCGCTTTTAAACCGCCCGAAGCTGATTGTTCTGGATGAACCTACAGCAGGGCTTGATCCCAAAGAGCGTGTCTGGTTCAGACATATTTTTGAACAGCTTGGCAGGGATAATATTGTATTGCTGTCCACGCATATTGTATCGGACATAGAAAAATGTGCGGACAGAGTTATGGTGATCAAGGAGGGAAAAAAGGTATTTGACGGAACGGAGGAAGAAACCGGAAAGGATCTGGAAGCCTTTTATCTGAATATATTTGGAGGAGAAGAATAATGGGAACATTGTATCGTTTTGAACTGAAAAAGATGCTGCATCAGAAAGTGCTATGGGTTGCTGTGCTGCTTATGACGGTGGTTTTGCTTGGGACGGGCCTTGCGGATGTGATCGTGGGAAAGGCTGAAAGAAGCATGGGCAGCAGGCAGTTTTCCGGCAGGGAAATAGATGATTCTCTTCTAAAGGAAGTCCAGGAAGCAGAAAAGGAATACTGGAGGGAGAAGGAGTCTGAGATAAAAAAGCCCTTTACCTATTACTATGAAGAGGGGTATGCAGGGATTTATACCTCTGTTTATGTGGCCAATTTTATGCTGCTGATTTTAACTGCCATTGCAGTCTGCGGTATTTTTGCAGACGAAAAGATCAGTGGGACGGATCAGATTATTTTCAGCAGCGTGCAAAAGGAAAAGCTGTTTGCAGCAAAAATACTGGCTGGTTTCAGTATGGGGGTTCTGCTGGCACTTTATCTTTTTTCAGCTTTGGCCGGATGCAGCGTTTGCCATGTTCCTTTCACAGGTTTTAGGCAGCCGTTCTGCAGCTACGGCGATCATGGTAATGGGATTATTTTTGTCAATGTTAAACATACCGGAAAAACTGGGAACATTTTCAAAGATCTGGCGTTATCTTCCGGGGGCGTATATTGGTTCCTGGACTTTTACAGAGTATCGGCTGATCTCTGTCTTTGGAAAGTTTTTCAACAATCTTCAGGCAGCGCCTGTACTTTGGCTGCTCGCCAGTGCAGTGTTTTTAGGAATTGCCAAAGCAGCCTGCCAGGGCGGCTGTTTTAAACAAGAATAATATGAAAGATATGGTGATGAAAATGAATAATAAAGTCTATCCCCGCACCGGGGACAAAGAAACCGTATACCTGAAAAATGTAGTCACCGGCCCCAATATTGAGGTCGGTGATTACACCATGTATAACGATTATGTTCATGATCCGCGGGATTTTGAAAAGAATAATGTCCTCTATCATTATCCTGTCAACGGGGATAAGCTCAAAATCGGAAAATTCTGTTCGATCGCCTGCGGTGCAAAATTTCTGTTTGCCAGCGCCAACCATGCCATGGGATCACTGTCTACCTACCCGTTTCCCATCTTTTTTGAGGAATGGGGGCTGGATGCAAAAAACATTCGGCGGGCATGGGATCATAAGGGCGATATTGTAATCGGAAATGACGTTTGGATCGGCTATGAAGCGGTCATTATGGCAGGCGTGACGATCGGCAACGGTGCGATCATTGGCACACGGGCCGTAGTGACAAAGGATGTGCCGCCTTACACGATCGTAGGCGGCGTGCCGGCAAAATCGATCCGCAGACGTTTTGATCAGGCGACCATTGAAAAACTGGAAGCGCTGCGCTGGTGGGATTGGGACGAGGAGAAGATCAGAAGAAACATTCCTGCCATTCAAGCGGGAGAAATTGACGCACTGGCAGCATTGATGCCATGATCTTTGTGGCAGACGCATCTTCCACCGAGATCAAGCCCTTTATCGCACATGGACAGCCACATTTTGCAAATATTGAAACAGAAACATTCTATTATTCTTCCTTTTGCTCCTGTATAGTAAAGATACATAGGAAAGAAGCTTCCCGGAAAGCTTCCAGATCGGGGTAAGATCATGAAGAAAAGGAGAGAGCAATGGAACTGACAAAGGTATTGGATGGGGCAAGATTTGCACAGGTCGGCTATGTGGTAAGAGACTTGGAAAAGACAAAGGCGGCTTATGCAGCAATTTTAGGCTGTGAAGAGCCGCAGATCTGCACAGGCGGAGAGTATGAGGTAACAAAAACCAGGGTGTTTGGCAGACCGGCTCCCGGGGCAGAGTGTAAAATGGCCTTTTTTAATCTGCCAAGCGGTGTCCAGCTAGAACTGATCGAGCCAAATGATGCGCCCTCGGTGTGGAGAGATCACCTGGATCGATACGGAGAGGGAATTCATCATATTGCATTTTCTGTGGACAACACGGACGAGACCGTAGAAAAATGCCTGAAAATGGGAATGACCGTAGAGCAGGAAGGAAATTATGGGGATAACAGCGGCAGATATGTTTACCTGGATGCTTTTGATCTGCTCAAATGCCGTGTGGAGCTTTTGGAGAGCTTTCACGAATAGGAAAATGAAGCAGGATTTTCCAGCACGATATTGGTGATAAATTCCTTGTCTGTGTGGGAAAACTGCGCCATTCCATGATATTTGTCCGCAACGGCGGCAATCGGAGAAAGGCCTAAGGATCCCGGTAAAGACCAGAACGAAAATCCTTCCTGCGATACCAAGCCCGGTGGAAATAAGAACGAGGCAAAGCCCGGCACAGGAGAGGAAAACGGGAATACCTCAAAGGACGGCAAAGAGAAAGAGTCCGGAAAGCCCTTTATTAAGGGAGAGGACGGCAAGGAAGGATGGCAGGTCATAGAGACTCAGACAGATGCAGCAAAAGAGGGTGACACCATTCATGTTGATATGAATGGAACCACCACCGTTCCAGGAGAAATCTTTGACAGCATCAGGGGAAGGGATGTGACCGTAACCTTTGACATGGGAGGCGGCATATCCTGGACAGTAAACGGCCTTACCATCACAGCCCAGAAGGGAAAGGCCATTGATTTTGGAGTGGCCACCGGAACAAAGGCAGGAAAGACCATACCGGTAGAGGTGATCAACAACGTGACCGGAGAGCGGTATTCCATAAACCTGACCTTTACCCATGCTTCCGATTACACCATTGTGATTGACACAGAGCCTATGGATGGGCAAACGAAAGCAGAGGAAGAGACCGGAGCCGAGGCCGTAAAGGATGCGGCAGAGAAAGCTGCGGATGCAGACGGCGCAGACATGGCTCCTGCAGAGGAGACAGAAGCACAGGATAACGGAAGCATCTGGATCTTCATCAGCATTGCGGCAGTGGCTGTACTGGCAGCCCTTGGCGCAGTCTATGCGGTTCGCAGGAAAAGGGAAGAGAAGCGGTAACAGCTTTTTTAGCAAAGTTTTTTGTAAGTCGGCGGTGTAGCCAAAAGGCTATACCGCCGTTTTGCTGGGAATTCTGCTGGTTTACAGACAAACTTATTTCAAGTTTATTTGATAAATTGAAATAACGGTGATATAATAACATCATTATTTCAATTTCAAGAAAGAAGGAGAGCAAGGCAAATGGATAACCGCGCCGGCTATCTCAAGACAAATCTGTCTGGGGAGATGGCATATCAGTCTTTTGTTCCAAGACCTCTGCCGCCGATACCGTCTGTGGAACTGACAGAAGAAATGCTTGGTTTATTGATCAAAGCCAATTCAAAGCTTGCTGTTTTGGAAAGTATTGCAACGCGTATTCCTAACGTTGCTTTGTTTATATCCATGTATGTCCGAAAAGAGGCGCTTATGTCCTCTCAGATCGAAGGAACACAGGCTACCCTGGAGGATGTTCTCGCCCCACTGATCGAAGCCAATACAAACCACAATGTGACGGATGTTGTTAATTATATCAAAGCCACTGAATTTGCTATTAAGAGGTTGCATACGCTTCCGCTCTGCAACCGCTTGATCAGGGAAACCCATGCAGTTCTTATGGAAGATGTACGGGGGCAGGAAAAGAACCCGGGAGAATTCCGGACTTCGCAAAACCGGATTGGCGGTCAGGGAAGTACACTGAAAAATGCCAGATACATTCCACCCTGTCCTGAGGATATGGCGAAGGCCATGTCCGATCTGGAAAAGTATATCAATGAGGAGGATGATCTGAATGTATTGGTTCGCGCTGCATTGATTCACTACCAGTTTGAAACAATACATCCGTTTTTGGATGGCAACGGCCGCATAGGACGACTCCTTATCACCTTGTTTTTGATGGAGAAAAAGGTTCTCTCTACACCGGCCCTGTATATTTCTTATTTTTTGAAGAAGAACCGCGTGGAATATTATGACCGTATGACGGAAGTGCGGCTTAAGGGAAATTATGAGCAGTGGGTGAACTTCTTCCTTCTGGCTCTTGTGGAATCGGCGGAAGATGCAGCAGTAACCATTGACAAGCTTGTTGCCCTGCATGACAAAAATGCTGCCCTTATTTCAGGCATGGGACGCGCTGCAAAGAATGCCATGCTTGTGTTCGATTACCTGGAAGCAAATCCGATTATCGAAATCCGCAAGACGGCGGAAGCACTGGGAATTACATTCAATACTGCTTCCAGCGCAGTCAGGCGTCTTACCGATGCAGGGATCCTGATGCAGACCACAAACGTCAGCAGAAACAGAACCTTCGCCTATGAGGATTATCTTACTGTTTTACGGGAAGGCACCTAGACAGCGGCGGACGAAGATAGGCAGATGCACGATCAAATGCTTTTAGATACATTCAGCACTCAGAAAGGAACCAAACAGATGAAAATCAATGTAAGAGAATATGGAGAAGCGGATCTTGCGCAGATGATCCGCATTTGGAATGAAGTAGTGGAGGATGGAGAAGCTTTTCCCCAGGAGGAAGAACTGACGGAGGAGACCGGAAGGGAATTTTTTAAGGCCCAGACTTACTGCGGAGTGGCGCAGGATGAGGAGACAGAGGAGATTTTCGGCCTGTATATCCTACATCCCAATAATGTGGGACACTGCGGGCATATCTGCAATGCCAGCTATGCGGTGAGCAGACAGGCAAGGGGACTGCATATCGGAGAAAAGCTGGTGAAGGACTGTCTGGTGCAGGGAAAGGAAAAGGGCTTCCGGGTGTTGCAGTTCAATGCCGTGGTGGCGTCCAACATTCATGCAAGACATCTTTATGAAAGACTTGGCTTTGTGGGACTTGGAGTGATCCCCGGGGGCTTTCGCAGAAAAGACGGACAATACGAGGATATCTGTCCCTATTATCATACGCTGTAAAAACTCTGTTTAGAAAGTGAAAGAAATGATGAAGCTTGAATTTCAAATTTTGGACATGATAAATCAGATGCACAGCTCCTTTATGTGCATTACCCTACGGATATTCTGGGAGGAATGGCAGTGGGAGTGCTTTCCGGCTATCTGGGCTTTGTGATCGGCCGTGTTTTCATAAAAAGACTTGTCAATCATGAAAAAGCATGCTAACATACATCTAATACACTTTGCACTGCATATAATCTACAGTACAAACTGAGCAGGCAGCGAACCGAGGTTCATAGCCGGGCCGGATAAGGCAACAGATGAATGACAGCATCTGTGGGACAGTAGTTTACTTATTGTTCCGCAGGTGCTGTTTTTGGTATCTGGGAAAAGGAACAGAAACGGATGCGTGCGGTGCAGGAAGAAGCATGGGTAATGAAATGACAGGGAGGAATTCGGATCATGAAAAAGTGGAAGGAAAAAAGAGACAGCCGTGCTGCAATGGGGAAGCTTTCAGGACTGATCGGGATCCTGTGCAATCTGCTTCTTTCCGGGAGCAAGCTTCTTGTAGGAACCATGGCGGCATCCATGTCCATTACAGCAGACGGACTGAACAATCTGTCAGATGCGGCAAGCTCCATTGTGACACTGGCAGGCTTTAAGCTGGCAGAAAAACCGGCGGACAAAGAGCACCCCTACGGACACGCCAGGTTTGAGTATCTGGCAAGCCTAACGGTTTCCGTGATGATCCTGGTGATCGGCTTCGAGCTTGCAAAAAGCTCTGTGGAAAAGCTTCTGCATCCTGCAGAGATCGTCTTTTCTGCCCTGTCGGTCTGGGTGCTTGTGCTTTCCATACTGGTCAAGGCGGGAATGATGGTCTTTAATGGAAAAATGGGGAAGCGGCTTCAGTCCACGGCGCTGCTTGCAACGGCAGCGGACAGCAGAAATGATGTGCTGACCACAGGGGCAGTTCTGATCGCTACGGTAACGGAGCATTTTACCGGGCTGAAGATCGATGGAGTGATGGGAATTCTGGTTGCGCTGTTTATTCTGTGCAGCGGGATCAAGCTGGCAAAGGAAACGGTGTCTCCTTTGCTGGGGGAAGGGGTCAACCCGGATCTTAGAAAGCAGCTGACAGATTATATCAATTCCTGTCCCATGATCCTGGGCTGCCATGATCTGATGGTGCATGATTACGGGCCTGGAAGAAGATATGCCAGCATTCATGTGGAGATGGACTGCCATGTGGACGCCATGGTTGCCCATGAACAGATCGACCGGATGGAAAGAGAGTGTCTGGAAGAGTTTGAAACCCATATGGTGATCCATTATGATCCGGTGATCACGGATAATGCGGAGCTTGACAGGCTGCGGGAGCTTGTCAGCAGCCTTTTGCGGGAAAAGGATGAAAGGCTTTCCCTCCATGATTTCCGCCTGATCTGCCATGAGCATGAAAAGCTGCTGCTTTTTGATGTGATGATACCGGATGAATTCCAGGGACAGGAGGAAAGCCTGAAGGGCTACTTAGAGGCCGCCCTTTTGCAGCAGGAGAAGGAGCGGTACCGGCTGGAGATCACCTTTGATCTGGAAACGGATGAAGCCTGACCTGGGGAAATACCCGGTTGTAGGAAAGAGTTTGATAAGATATAATGTAAAATGACGATAGGAACAATTTGGAAATGGAGAAAATATGAAACAACAGTCACAGATCGATATCAAAAACTTTCAGAGCACAGAGGGCTTTATCCGCCATTATCAGGAACTGGTCAGGGATACCGTGATCCCTTATCAGTATGCCGTTCTGCATGACCGCATAGAAGGCGTGGAGAAAAGCCATGTGGTGGCGAATTTTGAAAATGCGGCAAAGGCAGTGCGTGGAGAGGACGTAGGAGACGGCTTTTACGGAATGGTCTTTCAGGACAGTGACGCTGCAAAATGGATCGAAGCGGCCGCCTACAGTCTTGTAAATTTCCCAGATGAAAAGCTGGAGGGACAGGTAGACGAGCTGGTGGATAAAATTGCCGCAGCCCAGGACAAGGACGGGTATCTCAACACCTACTATACCATTAAGGACCGGGACAAGCGCTGGACGAATTTGTTGGAGGGGCATGAGCTTTACTGTGCAGGCCATATGATGGAAGCGGCGGTTGCCTACTATGAAGCTACCGGCAAGAAGAAGCTCCTTACCGTTATGCAGAAAAATGCAGCCCATATCTATCATCATTTTGTGGAAGAAGGGCATGAGGGCTATCCGGGGCATCCCGAAGTGGAGCTGGCTCTTTTGCGGCTTTACCATGCCACGGGAGATCGGAAATGCCTGGAGCTTGCAAAGCACTTTATTGATGCAAGAGGCGTGGATCCGCACTTTTATGAGAAGGAAAAGAAGCTCCGCAGCTGGACCGTATGGGGGAATGATCCTGCAAACTATGAATATCAGCAGTCAGGGGCTCCGGTCAGAGAGCAGAAGGACGCCACAGGCCACAGTGTCCGCGCAGTTTACCTCTATACCGGAATGGCGGCGCTTGCATCGGAAACAGAGGATCAGGAGCTGCTTGCCGCCTGCAAAAGGCTTTGGAGCAGCATTACCGATAAAAGAATGTATGTGACCGGCGGGATCGGATCTACGGTGCTGGGAGAAGCGTTTACAGTGGATTACGACCTGCCCAATGATACGGCGTATGCGGAGACCTGTGCGTCTATCGGACTGATGTTTTTTGCCTCCAAAATGTTGGAGCTGGAAGTGGATGGGCGCTATGGGGATGTGATGGAAAGAGCCTTTTATAATACCGTGCTTGCAGGAATGCAGCTGGATGGAAAGCGCTTCTTTTATGTAAATCCGCTGGAGGTGCTTCCAGGGATTTCCGGGGTAGCTGCGACCCATAAGCATGACCTGCCGGAAAGACCCGGCTGGTATGCCTGCGCCTGCTGCCCGCCTAACGCTGCAAGATGTATTGCTTCCTTTGGAAAATATGCATATGGTGAAAATGAGACTACCGGATATATCCACCTGTTTGTAAAGGGAAGGGTACAGTTTGCAAACGGGCTGAAGCTTGTCTGCGACACAGAATATCCCTATGGCTTTACGGTAACCTACAGGGTAGAGGCAGGAAGCGGAAGACTTGCCATAAGAAAGCCGGACTGGAGCAGCCGTTTCCAGATCACGATCAATGATATCGGGGTCAGCGAACAGGACAAAAAGGGATATGTATTTTTAGAGCAGGTACGTCAGGGAGATGTGATCTGCGTCTTTTTGGATGATGAAGTGAAACGTGTCTATGCGTCCACAAGAGTTGCAGACGATACCGGAAAGGCGGCGCTTCAGAGAGGGCCTCTGGTATACTGCGCAGAAGGGGTAGACAATGAGGGGGATGTGCTGTCCCTTTCCCTGAAGGAAGAGGGAGAGATCACGGCAAAGGCCTATGACCCCGCTCTTTTGCAGGGGACGGTAAAGTTGACGGCAGAGGGATACCGCACTTATTCGGAGCCTGCCCTGTATTCCATGAAAAAGCCGGACAGGAAAGAGTGCCAGATCACCCTGGTTCCCTATTACACCTGGGGAAACAGAGGATTGAACCAGATGCGCATCTGGCTGCCGGAGCGGTAAATCGCCGGAGTGGTGCCGGTTACCTGCTTAAATTTCTTAATAAAATAGCTGATATTTTCAAAGCCTGTCTGCATGGCAGCCTGAGTGACGGAGCAGTCCTCCTCACTGGCTAAAAGTGCGCAGGCTTTTTCAATGCGGTAGCGGATCAGAAAATAGGAAAAGCTTTTCCCGAAATGCCTGGAAAAATAGGCGCTGAAATAGTTGGGGGACATACATAAATAGCGGGCAATGTCAGAGACCGTGATCTTTTCTGCATAATGCTCTTCTATATAAAGAAGGATCTTCCGATAGGTATCCATGTTTTTAACGGGAACGGGATGGGGAGAAAAAAGACCTTCCCTTCCCAAAAGGCCAATGATCTCATACAGATAGGCCTTGGTCAGAAGCTCGAAACACTTGGGGGACTCTTCATTAAGGGCAATGATCCGGGTGATCAGATCATAGACCCGCTGGTAAAGCTCGCCCTGGGAGGGGTAGAGCCGTTCCGGAAAGCACAGCTTACCTTCCAGCAAGGGAGCAATTAAGGAGGTCTGGGTAATATCCTCCCCGGCAAAGCTGAGGGCGCTTAGGGGAAACACATAGGCGTAGTAAACAACCAGATCGGAAATGCTGGTATATTGATGCAGTCTTCTGGGAGATACAAAGACAAGATCCCCGGGAGATAGGATATGCTTGGCGCCGTCTAAGAGAAGTTCTACCTTTCCCTCCAGTATCAGGACGATCTCGAGCTCTTCATGCCAGTGGTAGGGGACAAAAATGTTCCCCTGCTCCGTGACCATGCGGTAATGCTGGAAGGGAAAGAGCAGGCTTCCGTGGGATTTCTTTTCATAAAGATTTTCGTTCATGGGAGCTCCTTTTGCAATATAAGGTAAAAATCTAAGGATAGTGTTATTATATATCAAAATAGTGCAAGAAAAAAGGGAAAAGAATGTAGTATTATTGCATTATCAAAGAAAGAACGGAGGAGTTACCATGGCAAAGTGGCTTGATGATGCGATTTTTTATGAGATTTATCCACAGTCCTTTCAGGATTCAAATGCGGATGGAATTGGGGATTTCAAAGGACTGATCTCCAGGCTGGATTATATCAGGGAGCTTGGATGCAACGCCCTCTGGATCAATCCCTGCTTTACCTCGCCCTTTGGGGATGCGGGTTATGATGTGGCAGATTATTACACCATCGCACCCAGATACGGAACCAATGAAGATGCAAAACTGCTTTTTGAGGAAGTCCATAAAAGGGGCATGCACATTCTCTTTGATCTGGTACCCGGACATACCTCTGTGGAGCATGCCTGGTTTAAGGAATCCATGAAGCCGGAAAAGAATGAATTTACAGACCGCTATGTATGGACGGACAATGTGTGGGAAGCACCGGAGGATATGGGGTGCCTGAGAGGGATTTCCCAGAGATGCGGCGCTGTGGGACTGAATTTCTTTTCCATGCAGCCGGCGCTGAATTACGGCTATTACGAGGTGACAAAGCCCTGGCAGCAGGAAATGGATGCGCCGGGACCGAAGGCAACCTTAGAGGCCATGATGGATGTGATGCGGTTCTGGCTTTCCATGGGCTGTGACGGCTTCCGCGTGGATATGGCAGGTTCCCTGGTAAAGAACGATCCGGATTCCAAGGGTACCATTGCCCTGTGGAAAAAGGTAAGGGCTTTTCTGGATGAGGAGTTCCCGGATGCGGCTATGGTTTCCGAATGGGGAGAGCCGGACAAGTCTCTGCAGGGAGGCTTTCATATGGATTTCCTGCTTCATTTCGGGCCGTCTCATTACAACGATCTGTTCCGCTGTGAGCACCCTTATTTTTCAAGTAAGGGACAGGGAGATATTTCAAAGTTTGTGGAGAAGTATCTGGAAAATTATGAGAAGTCAGAGAAGAAGGGGCTGATCTGTATTCCGTCCGGCAATCATGACATGCAGAGAATGGCGCGTACCCTGGATCCGGAGGAGATGAAGGTGGCGTTTGCTTTTTTGCTTTCCATGCCGGGAGCGCCCTTTATCTACTACGGGGATGAGATCGGCATGCGTTATGTGGAGGATCTGGTTTCTGTGGAGGGCGGTTATGAGCGTACCGGAGCCAGAACGCCTATGCAGTGGGATGATACGGTGAACGCCGGTTTCAGCGCTGCGCCCAGGGACAGACTTTATATCAGACAGGACGAGGCAAAGGACAGGCCTACGGTGAAAAACCAGATGGCAAGAGAGGATTCCCTTTACCATGAGGTACAAAAGCTGATCAGGATCAGACAGGGCCATAAGGCGCTTCAGAGCAAGGGAGAGATCCGGTTTGTCTTTGCACAGGAAAATGCTTATCCTCTTGCCTACATCAGAAGCTGTGGGGAAGAAAGGATCCTGGCAGTGATCAACCCCTCGGCAAAGGAGGTTTCCTTCCCCTTTGAGGAAGAGGCAAAGGAGGTTCTCTACAGTCTTTGCGGCGAGGCAAAGACAGAGGGAGGCAGGGTTGTGATACCCGGAAGGAGCGCAAGCTTTTTGAAGCTGTAGGAGCAGGAGCACAGAGCCTTTACAGAGAATAAAATAAGACAGGCCGCAAATGAAAAATATGCTTATTAAATAGCAATTATTGAGTAGTTTGCGGTCTGCTTTTTTTGTAAAATAATATTATCAAAAGGAGGCAGCTATGCTCACAGCAAAGAACCCCATTTTGCCGGGATTTTATCCGGATCCGTCGATCTGCAGGGTAGAGGATACCTATTATCTGGTCAATTCCACTTTTTCCTATGCGCCAGGCGTTCCCATTTTTGAAAGCCGGGATCTGGTCAACTGGAAGCAGATCGGAAATATCCTGGACCGGAGGGAACAGCTTATCCTGGATGGTGCTACCATGTCGCGGGGGATTTATGCACCCACCATCCGGTATGATCAGGGCACGTTTTACATGATCACCACCAACGTTTCCTATGGCGGTAATTTTTATGTGACGGCCACAGATCCCGCAGGGCCATGGTCAGATCCCATCTATTTGAAGGCTCCCGAGGGAGAAGATGGGGGGATTGATCCTTCCCTTTATTTTGAAGGGGAGAAGTGCTACTATGTGGGACAGCGCCAGAAGAAGGCGGCGGAGCGGTTTGGAGACTGCGAGATCTGGCTGCAGGAGCTTGATCTTCAAAGGGGTGAGCTTACAGGGCCGTCCTATGCCCTTTATGACGGTTCCATGAAGAAAGCCAACTGGGTAGAGGGTCCTCATCTTTACAAGATCGGGGAATATTATTATCTGCTTTGTGCAGAACAGGGAACCGGTTTTGAACACAGTATTTCGGTAGCCAGAAGCAGAACCCTTACGGGGCCTTATGAGAACTATCCGGGTAATCCCCTGATCACCCACAGGCATCTGGGAAGGCAGTACCCGGTTCAGTGCGTGGGGCATGGAGATCTGGTGGATACCAAAGAGGGAGATTTTTATATGGTGCTCCTGGGCACAAGACCGGTAAACGGAGCCGCCAGACTTGGAAGAGAGACCTTTCTTGCCAAAGTGGAATGGCAGGAGGGCTGGCCGGTGGTAAATCCGGGAGAAGGGAAGCTGCTCATAGAGCAGCCAGTTTCACTTCCCGAATGTCCTCTGGCAAAGGGACAGGTTCCGGCTTTTCGGCGGAAAATGGAGCTTTCTTTCCGTCAGCCTCTTGATCCCAGGCTTTTGACCTTCCGCCATTTAAGGGAAGGAGCGTTTAAGGCAGCAGATGAGCAGGGAAGCGAGATTGCTTTAAGCTTTCGGGGAGGCAGGCCGCAGGATGCAGATAGGGAGATATCTTATCTGGGAGTGCGGCAGCAGGCGCTTTGTTTTTCCCTTCAGGTACAGGCAGGCTGTAACCTGAACGAGGGAGAGGAGGCGGGGCTTCTTTACCTCCATGATGATGACAATTATCTGCTTTTTCTTATAAAAAAGGGGCCACAGGGACTATACTGCCAGGTACAGAAAAGGGAGCTTGGAAAGGAAGAGCTTTTCCCGGCGCATCCCCTTAAGCAGGAAGAAAACGGCTTTGTCACCATGGGGCTTTCCGGAACGGAAAAAGGAGTTATTTTTGAGCTTTCCGGAACGGAAATCGGAAGCTGCAACACGGATTTTTTAAGCTCGGAGCGGGGCGGCGGATTTGTAGGCTGTACCTACGGAATTTACGCCTTTGGAGCCACAGAGGGTTATGCACATTTCCGCCATTTTACAGTGGAATATCCGGTTGTGGAAGAGCACAAAATGGAGTATAATTAAGATAATGTAAAGCAAAGATAAGGAGGGTTATAATGCTGTACATAGGTGTTGATCTGGGTACCAGCGCAGTAAAGCTGCTGCTCATGGACGGTCAGGGACAGATTAAAAAGATTGTTTCCAAGGAATATCCCATTTATTTTCCTCATCCGGGATGGTCGGAGCAAAAGCCGGAGGATTGGTTTGCAAAGACCATGGAAGGAATTAAGGAGCTGATCGCAGAAGCGGATAAGGATCAGGTAGCAGGGATCAGCTTTGGAGGGCAGATGCATGGCCTTGTGATCCTGGATGACAAGGATCAGGTGATCCGTCCCGCTATTTTGTGGAATGACGGACGTACCTTTGAAGAATGTGATTATTTAAATGAGGTGATCGGAAAAGAAAAGCTTTCCGAATATACCGCAAATATTTCCTTTACAGGATTTACGGCGCCCAAGATCTTATGGGTAAAAAATAAAGAGCCTGAGAATTTTGCAAGGATTGCGAAGATCATGCTCCCGAAGGATTACATTGCCTATAAGCTTACCGGCGTAAACTGTACGGATGTTTCCGATGCCTCCGGTATGCTTCTTCTGGATGTAAAGAACCGCCGCTGGTCAAAGGAGATGTGTGAGATCTGCGGCATTACGGAGTCCATGCTTCCGAAGCTTTATGAAAGCTATGAGTGCGTAGGCTGCGTAACAAAGGAGATCGCAAAGGAACTGGGAATTCCCGAAACGGTAAAGGTTGCAGCCGGAGCCGGAGATAATGCGGCGGCAGCAGTGGGAACCGGAACCGTAGGAGAGGGCATGTGCAATATTTCCCTTGGAACCAGCGGTACGATCTTTATTTCCTCTGAGAAATTTGGCGTAGACAAGTTCAATGCGCTGCATGCCTTTGCCCATGCAGACGGCCATTATCACTTGATGGGATGCATGCTCAGCGCTGCGTCCTGCAATAAATGGTGGATGGAGGATATTATCGGCACAAGCGAGTATGCAAAGGAGCAGGAGAACATTACAAAGCTTGGGGAAAACCACGTTTACTTCCTACCTTATCTGATGGGAGAAAGATCTCCCCATAATAATCCAAATGCAAGAGGAACCTTTATCGGCATGACCATGGATACTACCAGGGCGGACATGACCCAGGCAGTGCTGGAAGGAGTGGCTTTTGCCCTCCGTGATTCCCTGGAGGTTGCCAGATCCCTTGGCATCCATCTTGAGAGAACCAAGATCTGCGGAGGAGGAGCCAAGAGTCCTCTGTGGAAGAAGATGATCGCCAATATCCTGAATTTGAAGGTGGATGTGATCGAAAGCGAGGAAGGGCCGGCGCTGGGAGGCGCTATGCTGGCGGCAGTGGCCTGCGGCGAGTATGAAAGCGTAGAGGACGCAGCTTCCAAGATCGTAAAGATCATTGATACGGTAGAGCCTGAACCTGAGCTGGTTGCAAAATACGAGGAAAGATACCAGCAGTTTAAGGAGATCTATCCTGCCTGCAAGCCCTTATTTGAGATTATTAAATAATCGGAAAAGGATACAGATTTAATAATAAAATGAAGAAAGGAAGAGTAGAGGATGAAGGTTTACAGTGTAACAGACGACCGGTTCAAAAAGTACGGAAGGGTCGTAAAGAACATTGACTTTTCAGAGCTGGTAAAGGCACTGGAAGAAAAGACACCCCTTCCGGAGGGTGTGGATTATGTTCCGGGACTTCCGGAACTGGAAGCGCTGCCTGTGATGAAGGAGCTTACCAGCAAGACTTACGGAGAGCTGCCGATCCAGATCGGCTACTGCAACGGACACAATTCCATGCTTAATGCGCTGGAATATCATCGCAGCTCAGAGATCAATGTAGCGGCTACTGATGCCATTTTAATGCTGGGAAGCCAGCAGGACATTACAGAGGATTTCACCTATGATACTTCTCTGGTAGAAGCATTTCTGGTTCCCAAGGGCTGTGCAGTAGAGGTTTATGCTACCACCCTTCACTATGCACCCTGTGGTGTAGACGGCAAGGGCTTCAAGGTTGGGATTGTGCTTCCCAAGGAAACAAATTATGAGCTGACTGACAAGCATGCAGAGGGTGAGGATGCCCATCTCACTGCAAAGAATAAATGGCTTCTGGGACATCCGGAGGGGGGACTGCCGGAGGGAAGCCCTATGGGTCTTGTAGGAAAGAACCTTTGTATCAATGACTGAAATACCGGTTTCATAAGCGGAGGACGCTTGTGAAAGGAGGTATTTAATGAGAGGATCTGCGTCAGTGCGGCGCTTCCGCAGGTTCTTATGATAACAAAGCCGCACAGAAAGAGGTTGAAAATGAACAATTTACCAGTAGTAAAGCTTGGTATCGTGGCAGTAAGCCGTGACTGCTTCCCCATCGAGTTATCTCAGAAAAGACGTGCAGCCATCAGGGCTGCATACAAGGGTGATTTATATGAGTGCCCTGTTACCGTGGAAAATGAGCAGGATATGCTGAAGGCTGTTGAGGATGTGAAGAAGGCAGAGTGTAATGCCCTTGTAGTATTCTTAGGAAACTTCGGACCTGAGACACCGGAAACACTGATCGCAAAGAATTTTGACGGCCCCTGCATGTTTGTAGCAGCAGCAGAGGGTGACGGAGATATGATTAACGGAAGAGGCGATGCATACTGCGGTATGCTGAACTGCTCCTATAACCTTGGCATGCGTCACCTGAAGGGCTATATCCCTGAGTATCCTGTAGGAACTGCAGATGACATTGCAGGGATGATCGGCGATTTCGTTCCCGTTGCCCGTGCAGTGATCGGCGTTCAGAATTTGAAGATCATTACCTTTGGTCCCCGTCCTCAGGACTTCTTCGCTTGTAATGCACCGATCAAGGGCTTATATGAGCTGGGAGTAGAGATTGAAGAGAACTCAGAGCTTGACCTTCTTGTTTCTTTCAGGGAGCATGAGAATGATCCCCGTATCCCTGAGGTATGCGCAGACATGGCAAAGGAAATGGGCGAGGGCTGCTACTATGAGGATCTGAACGTAAAGATGGCACAGTTTGAGCTTACTCTGCTTGACTGGGCAGAAAATCATAAGGGCGCAAGAAAGTATGTTGCATTTGCAGATAAGTGCTGGCCTGCATTCCCTTCACAGTTTGGATTTGAGCCCTGCTATGTAAACAGCCGTCTGGCAGCAAGGGGAATTCCGGTATCCTGCGAGGTTGATATTTACGGCGCATTAAGCGAGTACATCGGACTTTGCGTATCAGAAGATGCAGTTACCCTGCTTGACATTAACAACTCTGTTCCTCAGTACATCTATGATGAGGACATTGTAGGAAAATATAACTATGCACTGACCGATACCTTTATGGGCTTCCACTGCGGAAATACGCCTGAGTGCAAGATGTGCTCTTCCAGAGCAGTGAAGTATCAGCTGATCCAGCACAGACTTCTTGAGCCTGCAGGCTCCGATCCTGATTTCACCAGAGGTACCTTAGAGGGAGATATTGCAGCTTCTGATATTACCTTCTATCGTCTGCAATGCAACTCCGACGGCGAGCTTGTTTCCTACATTGCACAGGGAGAAATCCTTGATGTTCCTACCAGATCCTTTGGTGGTATCGGTATCTTTGCAATTCCTGAGATGGGACGCTTCTACCGTCATGTGCTGGTAGAAGGAAGATTCCCTCACCATGGAGCCGTTGCATTTGGCCATTACGGAAAAGCAATTTACGAAGTATTCAAGTTCTTAGGCGTTAAGAGCATTGGCTTTAACCAGCCTAAGGGAATGCTTTACAAGTCCGAAAATCCTTTTGCATAAAATCGCTTGCAGAAAAGAGAAATTTACATTTTTTGAATAAGTTTATACTAGAAAATAAGAGCCTGTATGATTATACTCTACATTGATATCATGCAGGCTTTTGCCTGTTTAAGTCCAGATGGAAAAGGAGAGAGAAAATGGCTAAGAGTACAACAAAAGACATGACAGTGGGATCTCCCATGAAGTTAATTTTAGGTTTTTCCATTCCTCTTTTATTTGGTTCATTATTTCAGCAGTTTTACAGCGTTGTGGATACCCTGATCGTCGGAAGATTCCTGGGGATGAAAGCGCTTGCAGGGGTAGGTGCGACCGGATCCGTCAATTTCCTCATCGTTGGATTCTGCATGGGGATCTGCAATGGATTTGCTATACCTGTAGCGCACAAATTCGGTGCAAAGGATTATTCGGGAATGCGCCAGATCGTGGCCAACTGTGTCTGGCTTTCTGTGGCCTTTGCCGTGGTGATCACTACGGTGGTTTCTTTGCTGTGCAGGCAGATCCTGACCTGGATGAATACGCCGGAGGATATTTTTGAAAATGCGTATATCTATATCCTGATCATTTTCCTTGGGATCCCCGCTACCTTTTTATATAATATTCTGTCCGGGATCATCAGATCCATGGGGAACAGCAAAACGCCCCTGGTGTTTTTGACCATCTCCTCCTTTTTGAATATCGGCCTGGATCTGATCTGTATCATTAACCTGAAAATGGGAGTGGCAGGCGCAGCAGTGGCAACTGTGGTTTCACAGCTGGTATCCGGCCTTCTCTGTCTCTTTTATATGATAAAAAAATTTGAGATTTTAAGAATTCAGAAAGAAGAATGGAAGATCAATCCCCATCACATGAAGGTACTGTGCAGCATGGGCATCCCCATGGGACTGCAGTATTCCATTACGGCCATCGGCTCTGTTATCCTGCAGACAGCCGTAAACGGACTGGGTTCTGTAGCGGTTGCAGCCGTAACGGCGGCCAGCAAGGTCAGCATGTTCCTCTGCTGTCCCTTTGACGCCATGGGCGCTACCATGTCAACCTACGGCGGCCAGAATGTGGGGGCAAAGAAGCTGGAACGCCTTGGCCCCGGCCTGAAAGCCTGCTCGGTTCTTGGGATCGGGTATTCCCTGATCGCCTTTGTGATCGCCTACTTCTTCGGACAGGATCTGGCAGCCTTTTTCGTGGATACCGCAGAGGGAACCATGCTGGCGGACGCAGGAACCTTCCTGCTTGTCAACGTATCCTTCTTTATCCCGCTGGCCTTTGTGAATATTGTAAGATTTTATATTCAGGGAATGGGCTTTAGTACCTTTGCCATTTTAGCAGGGGTGTTTGAGATGGTGGCACGAACCATTGCAGCGCTGGTATTGGTTCCTCATTTTGGATTTATCGGAGTCTGCTTTGCAAGTCCCCTGGCATGGGTATTTGCAGATATTTTCCTGTTCCCGGCTTATGTACATGTACGAAAGCGTTTGAACAGGATGATGGGTGTTTAGATCTTTAACACCCTGCGGTCATAGGTCATAAGGCCGTTGACTTCTTCTTCAACGTCAGAAACCTGTGTATACACAGCACCGGAAAGTCCCTGGGCCTTAAGCGGCAGCAGGGATTTTTCTATAAGCGTATGATATGCCTTTTGGAAGTCCTCTAAAGTGTCAAAGTGCTTGTAGCCGAAGGTGCGCTCCACGCTGCTGTGTCCGTCAATGCGGCAGGCAAGCCCGCCGTATTCAGAAAGAAAAGCAGCCCTTCCCTGGGGGCAGGAGTTTTCCTGTAATTTGTCCGTGGAAACATATTCCCTGGGAACCTGCAGCGTGCGGAAGTAGTTGTGCACACTGATGAAATCACCGCAGCCCTGATCAAACCAGCCGCTGGTGGAGTCGATCAGCCGGGAGGGATCCAGGGAACGGATCTTTCCGGTGATGCGCACGGCATCAAACTGCCCCCAGCCCTCGTTAAAGGGACACCAGATAGCAATGGAAGGGAAAAACCGGAGCTGCAAAATGGTTTCTTCGCATTCCTTTTCCCATTGCAGCCTTGCCTTCGGATCCTTTCTGGAAAGAAGGGCATAATTGTGATCATTGATATAATGGCAGGCAGTCTGGGAAACGGTGGGAAGATAGCTAACAAGGGGCATGGAATAATGCCCGCCGCCATTTACCATATCCTGGCATACGATCATGCCCAGACGGTCGCAGTGATAATAAAACCGGGCAGCTTCCACTTTGATATGCTTTCGGAGCATGTTATAGCCCAGCTTTTTCATGGTGCTGATGTCATAAATAAGGGCTTCATCAGAGGGAGCCGTGTATAGTCCGTCTGGCCAGTAGCCCTGATCCAGAGCGCCCATTAAAAATAGAGGTTCATGGTTAAGACAAAAGACCGGACGAAGCTCTTTCTTTTCAATGGTGACAATCCGCATGGCAAAGTAGCTGCGGACAACATCCTCCCCAAAGCATAGTTCTGCGTCATAAAGGCAGGGAGCCTCCGGGCTCCAGGGATGAAAGTCCTCCTCCGGAAGAGTAAGGCTGCAGGAGAAGGAAACCTCTTTCCGGTCCGAAAGCTGCTTAGCGTCTTTTTCTGATCCTGGCGCAGCATTTTGGGAGGATCCCAGGGAGGGAGAGAGCAGCTCTGCCCTCAGAGACTGGGATGCGATCAGCTTATTCTGATAAGAAAAGGTAAGGGAAAAAGGAGGAAGCGTCTTTGTGGTAAGAGCTGTCACATGGGCGGTTACCAGACGCTTATCGTAGTCTGTTTCAAACCAGACTTCCTTAAGATAGGAGGAGGGAACCTGCTCTAACCATACGGTCTGCCAGATTCCGCTCTGGGCAGTATAAAAAATGCCGCCCCGTTCCAGGGACTGCTTTCCCCGTGACTGCTCAGTCCGATTGCTATGATCAAGAACCCTGACAACAAGCTCGTTCCTATCAGGGCGCAGAAAATCTGTAATATCCACTTCAAAGGGCAGATAGCCTCCCCTATGGCAGAAGGCCTTATGTCCGTTCAGGGTAATTTCTGCTTCGTAGTCTACCGCTCCAAAATGAAGGAGAAGGCGGTACCCGCCCGGAAGGGCGCAGGCCTCTTGAGGAAGACTTGTCCTGTACCAGAGATATTCCCCGGGCTTTAACTGCCTTTTGACGCCGGAAAGAGCACTTTCCGGAGAAAAGGGAACCAGGATCTTTCCCTGGTAAGAAGCGGGAGCAGCAGGGGTGTCTGTAAAGGCATAATCCCATTTCCAGTTTAAATGATAGTAGGAGCTTCGCTGAAGCTGGGGGCGCGGGTATTCCTCAAGAACATGGGCCGGATCCAGCTTTTCACCCCAGATGGTAGTAAGGGGGGCAAGAACATCTTCTGTATGGGGTTTGATAATACTTCTGACTGCGTCTGTAAGATTCATGGCTTTCCTCACCTTGGTATATTATGGTTTTATGTATTTCTATTATACTACAGCAGGCAGCATTTTGGCAGTCTAAACATAGTGAAGCTCCCAGATATCCGAGCTTGCCCGTCTGCTGTTTTCGTAAGAAAAAAGCTCTGCAAGGGAGTCATGGACAAGGGAATATTCTTCCCAGATGGCTTCCTGGGATGAGTCCTGTCTGGGCGCCTCTTTTGTGTTTTTAGGAGCTGAAGTCTTGTGTTTATTTCCTGATTTCAGCATGTGTTTTCCAAACCTCCTTTTTGATTTTGACTCTGGTATCATGATATTCATTGTACCGGGAGTTTGTGACAGGGATATGAGCATTCCCTAAAAATAATCATATGATTCTTAGGAATGTATTATTCATTTATAAAAAAAATATGATATGATATTCCGGGTGAGGGAAAAGGGCAGATTGCAGCCGCCTTTGCATGAAAGGGAAGAAGGGATCAGGAGGCAGTTATGGAAACAGAGGAATTATTAAAGAAAAGATTTCGGGAGCTGGCAGAAAAATGCTATCGGAATAATCAGTATACCTTTACAGGTTTTCTGGGCCTTTCGGAGGCAGCCTGTTTTTATGAGCTGGAAAAGGAGCTTTCCTATGTGCCTTATACGCTTTTTGGAGGGAGCGACCTTTGTGAGAGAGTGATGCTCCGTTTTGGCAGTCAGGAGCAGCTTTCCTATACGGAGGAATTTCCCATTTCATGTCTGAAGATCAGCCCCCTGTCTCAGAAATTCGGAGAGGAACTGGGACACAGGGATTTCCTGGGAGCCCTTATGAATTTGGGAATTGAGAGAAGCACCCTGGGGGATATTCTGGTGTTTGGAAAGGAGGCTTATTTATTCTGTCATGACAACATGACAGAGTTTATCATGGAAAATCTGATCCGTATCCGGCACACAGCCGTGATGTGCACCCGGGCAGCAGAGCTTCCGACGCTGAAAACGGAAGACAAAACGGAGGAGAAGATCCAGGCCTCATCCCTGCGGATCGATGGTGTTACGGCAAAGGTGTACCGCCTGTCCAGAAATGAAGTAACGGAATTATTCCGGCAAAAAAAAATCTTCCTGAACGGAAGACTTTGTGAGAATAACAGTCAGCTTCTGAAAGAAGGAGATGTTATAAGCGTAAGAGGATATGGCAGATATCAGCTTTCGTGGAATATGGGAGTAAGTAAAAAGGGAAAACTGAATTTGACAGTGATCCTGTACGGCAAAAGATGAGCTGATTATTTACGAATGTTTTCTTCGTAAAATGCCCAAATTGTTCCAACTACAATGATCACAATAGCAGCGATGGAAAATCCGTCAATATTCATTACCATATCCTCCTGTACGTCTCTTTCCTTCAATTTAACAGGAACTTGCTCCGGCAACAAGGAAGTTGCCCCTTCCTTAACGGAAACTTTACAGGAATAGGACAAAAACGGCCCGTCATACACTGTAGCAACAGGGATGACGGGCATTTTTGTGCGGCAGCCGCGGCACAGAACGCTTCGGAATGGAGTTTATATGAAAAAGTATTGGGAAAGAGTAAAAGAATGGGTTCACAAAGCAGGCACTGCCCTTTATCCGGAACGAAGGCAGGAACAGAGCCGGGAGGACTATCAGCGGCAAAATCTGATCTTAACGGTTAAATATGGCGTGTTTTTGCTTGCAGCCTTTGCAGTCTTAAGGGGTGCCCTTGTGGTTACCGGAAGAAGCATGACGGTGAGCAATTCCGTAAACGGAAGGGAGCTTCCTATTTATTGTGTGCAGACGGAAGAAAAGAAGATCGCCCTTTCCTTTGATGCGGCATGGGGCAACGAGGATACCGCCAAGATATTGGAAATCTTAAAGCAGAATGATGTGCATGTGACCTTTTTCATGACAGGGGGCTGGGTGGAAAGCTACCCTGATGATGTGAAGGCGATCCTGGCAGCAGGCCATGATCTGGGAAACCACAGCGAGAACCATAAAAATATGAGCCAGCTCTCGGATGAACAGAAAAAGGAAGAGCTCATGAAGGTACACGACAAAGTGCGTGAGCTGACCGGTTATGAGATGTTTCTTTTCAGGCCGCCCTATGGGGACTATGACAACGCCGTGGTGAAGGTGGCACGGGACTGCGGCTACTACACCATTCAGTGGGATGTAGATTCCCTGGACTGGAAGGATTACGGCGTGGATTCCATTATCAAGACAGTTACAGAGCATAAGCACCTTGGAAACGGTTCGATCATTTTGTGCCACAATGGAGCCAAATACACGGCGCAGGCCCTGGATACGCTGATTAAAACCTTAAAGGAGCAGGGATATACCTTTGTTCCTATTTCGGAGCTGATCTACAAGGATCACTACCATATGGATCATGAGGGAAGACAGATCAGGAATTAGGGGAAGCCCGGTTGTTTTTGAGAACAAAAGCAATATGTGGTATGATTAGAAAGTGCAAATGATATAGCAGGAAACTGATTTTAAAAATAAAGTACAAAGGGGTAGGGAGATATGAAGATAATCCCTGCAGAGTATCAGACGGAAGAAGAGTGGAGAGCATTGTTTGAAGCAGGCGTCGCTGCTAAGCTTATAAGTTCTGATATTCAAAGTATGTATTGCAAAACCACGCCATTAGATTATGATGCAGTTTATAAAAGCGTTGAAGCAGAATTAACCAGTTTTAAAGGTACTACAGACTGGAAGAAGTGGTAATATTGAAAGAAGGATAATATCTGATTTTATCTATGATAATTGGCTTTTCATGCTGGTTCTGTTTATGAGTACAATTTGTAAAAAAAAGTATCTGGTAAATATTTGGTTCGATGATATATTGGATTGTATTTTATAAGCAGTATGGATTATGTCTAATAAATTTGACAAAATGAAATGTTTAAAAATAATCGTCTAGTTGTCCAGACCGAGGCGATTATTTTTTGTTTCCAACTACTTTACATCTATTACAAGCGTGGTTTCCCTGGACTGGAAGGATTACGGCGAGAATTCCATGAATTTCGCTCATGAAGATCTGAAAGAGTTTTGAAAGGATCACATTGAAAAACCCTAAAAGTATGGTATGATTTAATACATAAATTATCCGGGAGGTAAATACCTTTTTGTGCGAAGCGGAGGGGGAGTTATTGAGCCGTACGGATGAAACAGAAAATATTGGCTGGAAAAAAAGGTCGGATGTGGAACTGATGAAAATAGTATTGATACATGGACAAAGCCATAGGGGAAGTACCTGGAACGTGGCAAATATATTGCTTCAGGAACTGGAAGGGGAAAAAGAAGTAGGGGAATTTTTTCTGCCAAGGGATTTAAATCATTTTTGCCTGGGCTGCTTTCGCTGCCTTGAGGGCAGGGAAATGTGCCCCTTTTGGGAGGAGAAGAGACTCCTTGACAGAGCCGTGCGGGAAGCGGATCTCCTGATTTTTACAACCCCCAATTACTGTATGATGCCCAGTGCGCCTATGAAGGCATTCCTTGATCTGAACTTTGTGAACTGGATGGCGCACAAACCATATGAAGAAATGTTTCATAAGCGTGCGGTTGTCATTTCCACCGCAGCCGGGGCCGGGGCAGGAAAGGCAGCGGCGCTTGTGGCAGATAACCTTGAAAACTGGGGCATTCCCAAGGTGCTGACCTACGGCGTAAGCGTAAATGCCATGGGCTTTCACATGATATCGGAGAAAAAGAAGGAAAAGATCAAAAAGGATATGAGCAGACTGGCAAGAAAGCTTTCCTCCCACAAAAAGGCGAAGGCCGGCATCAGGCTGCGTTTCCGTTTTTGGTTTTATGGAAGCCTGCAGAAAGCAAACTGGGGAGCGTCCCAGTCGGAAAAGGAATATTGGAAAAACAAAGGCTGGCTTACCGGAACAAAGCCTTGGAGGTGACAATGAAAACAGTAGTGCTTTTATATGATACCTGTTGTATTTATGAGATCGTGATACTGAATTATTTCCTGAAGGTGACAGGAAAGGATGTTAGCTTTGTGTCTCTGGATGGAGGAAAAGTAACGGCCATGGAAGGCTATTCCATTCAGGCGGAAGCATCCCTCGGGGAAGTGAAGAAGGAAGAAGTAGAGCTGCTGATTGTTCCGGGAGGAGAGATCAGCAAAATTGATCACAAAGAGGTCTGGGACTTGATAGCAGCGGTACATAAAAACAAACAGATCGTTGCCGGTATCTGTGCAGGGGTTGATGTGCTGGAACATGCCGGGATCTTAGAGGAAATTGTATCTACGCATTCCGCAGATCTGGATGTGGCGGTTTCAGACCATGTAGTTACGGCAAGGGCAAACGGATATGTGGATTTTGCCATTGAAGTTGCAAAGGAAATGGATCTGTTTGAGGATGAAGCTGATCTGCAGGAAACGATTTCCTTCTGGAAGGAACATAGGAGGGCAGAATAAGATTGAAAAATAAAATTTTTCAATCGCGAGATTTGTGTCTGCGCACACTTGAC
>ERZ779737.37-NODE-37-length-132041-cov-5.051521_pt1 | contig 132041 bp, 145 predicted proteins | sample MGYA00511889_ERZ779737 | MGnify/ENA primary metagenome ERZ779737 (study PRJEB29588, sample SAMEA2163575) | human gut metagenome | biome: human gut; feature: human-associated habitat; material: faeces | place: Denmark | collected 2008/2010 ...
CCTTCACCACAATCTATAAGAAGACTACTTCCATTATATCTTGTCATAAGTGAAGTGAGCCATCTGCCTGGTAATGGAAGCATTCCACTTGTTCCTAATAAACATACGTCTAACATATCGGCTCCTTTCTTTTTTTCGTTATTTTACATGTAGTTCATTATATAATTCACATACATCCTGCCTATAAGCAGTCTTGTATCATAATATCTTTGACATAACAATAGCATCTTCTACAGGTCTTTCATAAAATCTTTTCCTTGTACCTATAGGACTATACCCAAGTTTTTCATAAAGTTTTTTTGCTGCTTCATTGCTTTGTCTGACTTCAAGAAAAAAGATTGTTACTGATTTTTCTTTCGCCCTTCTTTCCATTTCTTTAAGAAGTGCTTCAGCCACACCTTGTCTTCTATATGATGGATGCACAGCAACATTAGTTACATTGCCCTCACCCATAACAGTCCACATACCACAGTATCCTGCTATTTCTCCTGTATGCTCGCATACAAGATATATGTTATCCGGATTACATGCAGCATCTATGAAAGATTTTTCAGACCATGGCAGTGAAAATATTTCATTCTCTACCTTTGACACATAAGGAACATCTCTTTCTTCCATTGTTCTGACATGGTATTCCATAATCCTTTACTCCTATTCTAAGCATTAAGCTTTCATTAGTATATTCATGTCTTCATATGCTAATAACTATCTGCTGATTTATTTATTATGTTCTCTTTCAGCCTGTGATGGGCGTAAATAATCCGGCTTCATAAGATCCGAATTAATAGTCTTTCCTTCCTGTGCCATGTATATAGCCGCAAGTGCAACACTTGATGCTCTCTGTGTCTTTATATGAGGTTTACTAAAACTATATCTGCACTTAAGATTATCTTTTATATAATCTCCTGCAACATCTATGCCATCTCCGACAAATACCACTTCTTCATCCTGTGCATTAAGTATATCTACCAGTTCCTGATACGATATAAGACATTGTTCATGTATAATTTCAAGCTTTTCTGCATCAAATCTGTATAAACCACTGTAAAGATGCTGTCTTCTTGCATCCATAACAGGGCATATAAGTCTTTTGTCTCCCATAAGATTATAAGCCATAGCCTCAAGCGTAGGTACAGCCACCATAGGTTTATCCTTAGCAAGTGCTATACCTTTTCCTGTAGCCGCTCCAATCCTTAATCCCGTAAATGAACCCGGACCATCAGACACTGCAACTATATCAATATCTGACACATCTGTTTCTGTCATACGACATATTTCATCTATCATCGGAAGTAATGTCTGCGAGTGTGTTTTCTTGTAATTAATCGTATATTCAGCAATAAGCGTATCCTCTGTCATAATCGCAACAGAAGCTGTAACTGCTGAACTCTCAATAGCTAATACTTTCATTTTGTTACCTCGATTTTCCTGTAGTCAAATCCCTTGGATAAATCCTTACTAATCTTAATGTATGTCGCATTTTCAGGCATAATTTCACTTATAAGATTGCCCCATTCAATAAGACACACACCTTCTGAATAGAAGTATTCTTCATATCCTATCTCGTCCATTTCAGTTATATCACCTATTCTGTATACATCAAAATGGTATAATGGAAGCCGTCCATCATGATATTCCTGAACAATAGTAAAAGTAGGGCTGTTAATAGGCTCATTTATACCAAGCCCCTTCGCAAACCCCTGGGTAAATACAGTTTTCCCAACACCAAGATCACCATCAAGACAATAAACATCTCCTGCCCTGGCATTTTTACCCATGTTATATCCTAGTTCATATGTTTCTTTAGAACTACGTGTTTCTGTAATCATATTATCACCCATTTCTGCGGATTACCGTATTGTTTAAGATATTAAGAAAGTCTGTCAGTATTCACCTTTACCTGGAATGGCTTTAAATGTTTCTTTGCAAGTGCTATAAAATCAGCCGCTTTCCCATTAAAATCCCTTACAGGTATTATATTGGCATTTACTGTTGTCATATAAACGTCAATGTTTCTGCCGTCGAACTTTATCTTGTATATCTTGTCCCATAAAAGAGTCTCTGTTATATCTCCAAGACTTACTGTTATACCAGAATCATCTATCCTGTAATGGACTTTTTCCTTAAATGTAACAACACTCTTCATCTGTCTTTTGGCTCTAAGCTTCATATCAACTGATGGAAATATAAGAAAAAATATTCCAAACACACCAACCATGAGTGTATAAGAGACATTAACCTTTCCTGCTGATATAACTGCAAGCACTATAAGTATAAGTGCAAGCAGAATCTCTGCCATACCCGATATCGTATGATACTTATGATAGAACTTAAATCTGAGCAGATCTTTCTCTGTAACCTTACTGTCAAACTCGATAACACTATCCATTACCATTATTCCGCCTTTCTGTTTTTCCTAATCCTAGTGCATGAACTTCTCTAATCCTCTTAAGTTAAGCCCCTGTGGCTTTTTCTTTTTTCTGTTCTGATTTCTGTCCTGGCTGTTGTTATCTTTTGTATGCTGCTTATTGCCGCCTTTGTTATTACTTTCTTCCTGGCTGTTTCTTCTTCCTCTGTTAGCTGCTGCCTTTTCGTCAAGAATCATTGATAGTGATATTCTTCCCTTGTTAACATCAACATCTATAACCCTTACATCCACAATATCACCAACACTGACAATATCAAGAGGATGCTCAACTCTTCTTTCTGCACTCATCTGTGATATATGCACAAGTCCATCCTGATGCACCCCTATATCTACAAATGCGCCAAAATCTATTACATTTCTTACTGTACCTTTAAGTATCATACCAGAAGCAAGATCCTTCATATCAAGTACATCTTTTCTTAATATCGGCTTAGGCATCTCATCTCTTGGGTCTCTGCCTGGCTTTTCAAGTTCTTTTACTATATCTTCAAGTGTTATTGTACCTATACCAAGCTCATCAGCAAGTCTTCCCATATCTTCTATCTTAGACTTTAGTCCTATAAGCTCACCAGAACTTATAGAATCTATATCATACCCCATAACTTCAAGAAGCTTCTTTGCTGCTTCATAGCTTTCAGGATGCACACTTGTTGCATCAAGCGGATTATCTCCTCCTGATATTCTCATAAATCCTGCACACTGTTCAAAAGCTTTTGGTCCTAGCTTAGCTACCTTAAGCAGCTGTTTTCTGTTAGTAAATCTGCCATTAGTTTCTCTGTAATCTATAATATTTTTCGCAACTGCCTTTGATATTCCAGATATATATTCAAGAAGTGAAGCTGAGGCTGTGTTAAGATCTACACCTACTTTGTTAACACTATCTTCTACAACACCACCAAGTGTCTCACTTAACTTCTTCTGATTCATATCATGCTGATACTGGCCTACACCTATAGACTTTGGATCTATCTTTACAAGCTCAGCTAACGGATCCTGTACACGTCTTGCTATAGATACTGCACTTCTCTGATTAACATCAAAATCAGGAAACTCCTCTGTTGCAAGCTTACTGGCTGAATATACAGAAGCACCCGCTTCATTGGTTATAACATAATCCACATTCTTAAGCTCATATTCCTTTATCATATCTGAGATAATCTGTTCTGATTCTCTTGATGCTGTTCCGTTACCACATGATATAAGATTAACATTGTACTTCTTAATAAGGTCTGCAACTATTTTCTTAGTTTCCTCGACCTTGTTAAATGGTTCTGTTGGATATACAACCTTTGTAGCAAGAACCTTTCCTGTAGCATCTACTATTGCAAGCTTACACCCATTTCTAAATCCTGGATCCCATCCAAGTACAACTTTTCCTGCTATAGGTGGTTGTAAAAGGAGCTGCTCAAGATTCTTGCCAAACACCTTAATAGCCCCATCCTCAGCTGTTTCTGTAAGAGTATTCCTTATCTCTCTTTCAATGGCTGGTGCAATAAGTCTGTCGTATGCATCTGCTATACACTCTTTAAGATATGGTGTTGTATACTCATTGTCGTTTGTTATTATCTGCTTTTCAAGATATCTGAGTATTCTTTCTTCTGGTGCTTCAACTTTAATCGTAAGGAACTTTTCATTCTCACCTCTGTTTATTGCAAGAATTCTATGTCCTGGAATAGATGCTATTGCTTCATTGTAATCATAATAATTCTCATATACTGATTCAGCTTCTGCATCCTTTGCTGCTGCTACAAGCTTTCCCTCTTTAAATGTTATATCTCTTATATATGTTCTGTAGTCTGCTACATCTGATATCTGCTCAGCTATAATATCAAGTGCTCCTGCAATAGCTTCCTGTGCACTCTTTACTTCCTTGCCTTCCTCATCTGATACATACTTTTCTGCTTCAACAAGGACATCTTCCTTTGCATCCTGTCCTTTGATATATTCTGCAAGCTGCTCAAGACCTTTTTCCCTGGCTATTGTTGCCCTTGTTCTTCTCTTCTGCTTATATGGTCTGTAAAGATCTTCTACAAGCACCATGGTTTCTGCTTTAAGTATCTGTTCCTTAAGCTCATCTGTAAGCTTACCCTGTTCCTCAATACTTGCAATAACCTGTGTCTTTCTATCTTCAAGATTACGTAAATACTTAAGTCTGTCATCAAGTTCACGAAGCTGTTCATCGTTTAACGCCCCTGTAACCTCTTTTCTATATCTGGCGATGAATGGTATGGTACAGCCTTCATCTATAAGCTTTACAGCCGCATCCACCTGTGATGTTTTTACACTTAATTCTTCTGCAATCTTCTTAATAATATCCATTGTGAAACTCCATTTCTATTATTTTATCAATGTTTAATTATACCAATTGTAAGCTTTATTATCAAGTTACTGTTTTATATGCAATATACAACAAACAATCGCAGCACATACATAAAAAAGCCAGGTAGTATAATCAATCAATACTACCTGGTCATTCATTATTGTTACTTGATATTCTTTTTCATCTTTTCAATCTCATCATCTATGCTTTTTCCATTGGAAAATGTATCTTTATAGCCTTTGTTTTTATCTTTTCCAGATGCCTTTTTCTCTCTGTAAGATGTTCCGCTGCCTGAAAGCAGCACCTTTCCAACAAGTCCGGCACCTCCAAATATAAGCACCAATAATAATATCCATTCGTATAATGTCATCACACTAAGATGAATATGTGTTGACATTATAACTGATACTATTATCAAAAGCACGGATAATGCTGTAAATACTTTTGATGCAAAGCAAGCCCCTGTCATAAACATCCATACAATCCCTATAATAAGCGGAATAATAATAAGCCCTGATGAAAATCTTCCTCCACCAAGGAAGAAAAATCCATATCCTGAAAATACTATAACCTTCTGTGAAAATATATACAATCCAACTGCAAGCATAACTACACCTGCTACAAACTGCATAAGCTCATTTTTTGCATCTTTCATAAGCTTCCCCCATCTTTCTATCCTGCCTGTTATACAGAATATTTCATGTCTTACCAAAACAAAACGCTGCATTAATCCATCGCATTAATCCATTACTTTGATTCTGGCACAAACACTCCATAGATTGTTCTGATTGCATCCTCAAAATATCTGTTTCTTACACCTATGATGATATTAAGCTCACTTGAACCCTGATCGATCATCTTTACATTTACATTGGCATGGGCCAGCGCCGAAAAGATCCTGCCGGCTGTTCCTCTGGTGGACTTCATTCCTCTGCCCACAACGGCGATCAGCGCCAGATCTGCTTCAATATCAACGCTGTCCGGGCTTGCCAGTCTGTGGATCGCAGAAACCACCTTCTGCTCCTTATCGATAAACTCATCCTGATGCACAAATACTGTCATGGTGTCAATTCCGGAAGGAACATGCTCAAAGGAAATGCCGTTGTCTTCAAAAGCCTGAAGCACCTTGCGGCCAAAGCCGATCTCGGAATTCATCATGGCCTTTTCAATGTTCACAGAACAGAAGCCTTTCTTTCCTGCAATTCCGGTGATGACATATCTGGATTTCTGGCAGGTGCTCTCCACGATCCAGGTTCCGGCATCCTCCGGCTTGTTGGTATTGCGGATATTGATGGGAATTCCCTCTCTTCTTACCGGGAAGATGGCATCCTCATGGAAAACTCCTGCTCCCATATAGGACAGCTCCCGAAGCTCCCGATAGGTAATGGTATCAATGGCCACAGGGGTGTCAATGATGCGTGGGTCTGCTACCAGGAAACCGGATACATCCGTCCAGTTTTCGTACACGTCCGCTTTCACTGCCCTTGCCACGATAGAGCCGGTAACGTCGGATCCGCCCCTTGAAAAAGTCTTGACCCTGCCGTCCGCATAAGCTCCGTAAAAGCCGGGAATTACAGCTCTTTCCATGCCTGCAAGCTTTTCTCTTAAAATGTCGTTCGTAGTTTCTGCATCAAAATCTCCGTTTTCATCAAACCGGATCACCTGGGCTGAATCCACGAACTCATATCCCAGATAAGCCGCCATAATGATACCGTTTAAATATTCTCCTCTGGATGCGGCATAATTTTCTCCCGCCTTTTCCTTGAAATTCTTCCGAATCTGCTTAAATTCCTCCTTCAGGGAGAGGCTTAAGGAAAGTCCCTCTATGATCTCCTGATATCTTTCTTCGATGGCTGCAAGTTCCTTGGAGAAATCCTTCTCTTCTTCTGCCAGATGATAACAGCCATAGAGCATATCCGTTACCTTTGTATCTCCCGAAAAGCGCTTTCCGGGGGCTGAGGGCACTACATACCTTCTCTCCGGGTCAGCATGAATGATATCTGCTACCTTCTTAAACTGCTGGGCACTTGCCAGAGAGCTGCCGCCAAACTTTACTACCTTTTTCATTTCTAACAATACCTTTCTGTGATTTCTCCTAATTTAATCTATTCTGATCCTGGAAATGATTCCAACCTTTTGTGCTTTCTCGTCAAATTCTTTTTCTGTCATCTTTTCCGTCACAAAGGCAAACTCTCCTGCTACGTCTGCCGTTATCACGCTGACGCTTTCAAACTCCTGAAGCGCAAGGCTCTCCTTGTCCTGGACCGTTCTGACAAAAAAGCGTCTGCTTGACTGCTTGATGTCTGTCAGCACAATATCCTGCTGATCCCAGAAGCACATGATCACCTTCCCGATATGTCTTGCACAGTCTACCACGTCAGAAACAACGGCGCTGGCGGTAGGAAGCTTTCCTGCTCCTCTTCCGTAATACATGGAGTCGCCCAGCATATTCCCATGAACGCAGACTGCATTAAACACATCATTGACCATGGAAAGTGGATTATCCATGCTGATCATGAAAGGCGCTACCATGGCATAAAGCTTTCCGTCCTCTTCCCTGCTCTTTCCAAGAAGCTTAATGGTTCTTCCCATTGCCTTTGCATAAACAAAATCTTCGGTGGTGATCTTTGTGATCCCTTCTGTATAAATATCCTGATATCTTACATTCTTTCCGCACATCAGGGAAGACAGGATCGCAATCTTGCGGCAGGCGTCATAGCCTTCCACATCTGCCTCCGGGTTTCTTTCCGCATATCCCAGATCCTGGGCCTGCTTTAAGATCTCCTCAAAGCCTGCTCCCTCCTTTTCCATCTTGGTAAGGATATAATTGGTGGTTCCGTTTAAAATACCGGAGATCCCATCGATCTTTTCCGCAGTGAGGGAATAATTTAAAGGCCTGATGATCGGAATGCCGCCGCCTACACTTGCTTCAAATAAGTAATTGCATTTATTTTCATGGGCAATATGGATCAGCTCCGGCCCATGTGTTGCAACCAGCTCCTTGTTGGAGGTACATACGCTCTTTCCGCTAAGCAGCGCTCTCTTTGTAAACTCATAGGCAGGCTTCAGTCCTCCCATGGTTTCACAGATGATCTGTATCTCCGGATCATTTAAGATCACTTCCACATCATGAACCACCTTATCTGCATAGGGGTCGCCCGGAAAATCTCTCAGATCCAGAATATATTTAATGTTGATCTCTTCGCCAGCCTTCTGGTTGATCTCCGCTTTATTTTTCTCGATTACCTCCACGACGCCGCTTCCCACCGTGCCGTATCCCATTACTGCAACTTCAATCATAATCTCCTCACATTCTGCCGCATCTTCCGGCTCATCCTTTTGTCTTTTACTCCTTAGCAAGTATCTTGACGTTCCGCACGCCCTTTTGCTGTTCCATTGCCTCAAGCATTTCCGATACATTTCCGGTTGTGGGAAGTACCTGGATGCTCAGGCTTAAGGAAGCGATCCCATTTATGGGAATACTTTGATGGATCGTTAAAATATTCGCTCCAAACCCTGCAATGATCTTCAGCACATCCGATAACAGCCCCGGCACATCCTCCATCTGAAAAGTCAGCGTGATCGTGGTTCCCTGGGCATTGTCATGGAACTGAAAAATATCATCTTTGTACTTGTAAAAAGAACTCCGGCTGATTCCCACCTGGTCTGCCGCCTCGTTGACTGTGTGCACCCGTCCGCTGTCTAACAGCTTTTTGGCCTCCACAACCTTCAGCAAAACCTCCGGAACCGCCTGCTCCTTTACCACAAAATATCTGGTTCCCATTCTCCTATCACTCCCGTATCATGGATACAGTAAAAAAGACACATGTACTCCTGTGGCGTACATGTGTCTTTTCATGTTTTCGTATGACGGACACCTGTTTGCCACCGAGGGATATTGTAACATAGCGCCTCCCTTGTGGCAAGCAGTTTTTTACATCATTCCTTCTTTGATCACATTGTGATCCCGAAGCACCTTCTCCACTACCGTGCCTTTCACCACACGAAGCAGGGGCTTTTTCAGTGCATTTAAGGGGCCGGGAAGCTCGATCTCAAGAGGAGACTTTCCATCCATCAGCTTAACGCTGCTGTCAAGAAGCTCCCTGATGTCATAAACGCTTCCCCATACTTCAGGCACTCCTCTGTCCACACCGAGAAGTCCGTAAACAGCTTCCATTGCCGTTCTGACGGAATACTCTGTAGTAAAGACCGTATCTCTCGGCGTATCTGCAAACTGTCCTAAGAATGCAAAGTTCACACAGCCATCCGGGATCACATCCGGGCGGTCGCCCTTTGTTCTCGGCATAAAGAAGGCTGTGATATAAGGCATCATGGTAGGCACGCAGACAGCGCTGTGTTCTGCAAGCTCCGGGATCTCCTCTACCGGCACGCCCAGATGATAAAGCCATTCCTCTGTGATCTCCTTACCGGTACAATCCTTCATGGGCTTTTTGATATAATCACCGGGAACATCCGTAAACAGTCCGTATACCCATACGCAGACCTGATCCTTATCCTGCTTCTTGAACTGTCCCTGACGGTTGATGGTCCAGCTAAGGAGCCAGCTGGAATCCTTGCAGCTTACAATTCCTCCCGTAACAACCTTTCCGCTTCTGGGATCACGCTTGCAGATGTCGGTAATATAAGGAATGATCTTATCATCCAGGGTCGTGACGGTTGCGGATTCCCAGTTGGTCTTATTGATATCTGAACAGAATTTCTCGGGATGTCCAAAGGAAGGATCCTGCTTTGCAATATTCTTCCAAAGACTCCATGCCCCGCTGGTTCTGACCTCTGCATCTCCATTGGGCGCATGATCCTGGTCTCCATAAATGGTTCCCTCCACGCAGCTGCCGTTGGTAACGAATACCAGATCATTTTCCGTAAGGGAAATTCCCTTTTCCACTCCATTTACTTTGCATTCAATGGCTTTGGCAACCTTGCGGCCATCCTGGATGTCAAAGAGCACATTGGTGACCTCTGTTCCAAACTGGAAATCAACCCCTGCATCCTCCAGATACTTCTGCATAGGCAGGACCAAAGACTCATACTGGTTGTATTTGGTAAATTTCAGGGCGCTGAAATCAGGCAGGCCTGAAATATGATGGATAAATCTCTGGAAATACAGCTTCATTTCCAGCGCACTGTGCCAGTTCTCAAATGCGAACATGGTTCTCCAGTAAAGCCAGAAGGTTGAGTTAAATACCTCGTCATCAAATACATCTTCAATGGTCTTATCGTAGAGATCCTCATCCTTTGTCATGAATAACTTCATGATCTCCATACAGCCCTTCTGACTTAAGTCAAACTTTCCGTCTGTATGGGCGTCCTTTCCTCTTTCCACTGTTGCACGGCAGAGAGAATAGTTGGGATCCTCTTTATTCAGCCAGTAATATTCATCCAGAACGGAAGCACCGGGAATCTCAAGGGACGGAATGCTGCGGAACAGATCCCACAGACACTCAAAATGATTTTCCATTTCACGGCCGCCTCTCATCACATAGCCTCTGGTAGGATCCGCAATTCCATCACAGGCACCGCCCGCCAGATCCATTGCCTCCAGCACATGAATGTGGCTGCCGGGCATCTGTCCGTCCCTTACCAGGAAACAGGCTGCTGCCAGGGAAGCCAGGCCGCTGCCTACCAGATAAGCATGCTTTTCATCCACGCCCTCCGGCTTTTTAGGCCTTGCAAAGGCTTCATAGTTTCCGTTTGAATAATAAATGCCCTTGCTGTTCTTATCGTACTTTCCTCTTTCTGTGTTGCGGTACTCCTCTCTTGCCTTCTGCGCCGCTTTCTTTTGTTCTATCTTCTTATCGTTATTTCTGCGGCCCTTTGCAGCAACTGCTGCTACGCCTGCGCCTGCCGCCAGTGCAGCAACGCCAAATCCAATTCCTTTTTTATGAGACATAACTTTTACCACCTTTCCTTATTTAGAATTACCTGTTTCATGGTTTTATAATAGTCATGTCCTTCATTTTTTCCAATTTACAAAAAAAACGGAATGATAAGATTTTTATCATTCCGCAAATTTTGATTAATTTCCTTTATTGCTGTTTTCAAAGTTCCGGATGGAATTGGTGATATTTCCCCGAAGCGTGATCCCCATCAGCTTTACAATGATCTTGTAATCATCTTTCATTCCGCGGTCGATCCAGTCAAGCATCAGTCCTACAAAGCCGTATTTATAAAACTCTGCTATAAAACGCTTTTCTTCCTCCGTCACATCCTCATGGGTGCATTTTTCTTCCACCACATCTGCAATGAGCTGATAGGTCAGCTTGTTCAAATAGCTCTCCAGCTTCTGGCGGCTGACCACCCGGCATACATTCATAATGAAGGGTTTGTTTTCCAGAACGGCCTCAAAGACCTGATTCAGTCCTTCCTGCCAGGTATCATAGGTTTTTTTGTCCTGCAGGGCCTTTTTTCCATCTTCCACGCAGACCCATTCCACCAGCTCATAAATATCCTTAAAATGATAATAAAACGCCATACGGCTGATCCCACACTCATTGGTCAGATCTGCGATCGTGATCTTATCCAGAGGCTTTTCCAGCAGCAGTTTTTTGAGGGAAGCCTCCAGTGCAAGTTTGGTTGTCGCTGACATTCTTCCTCCTTTTCCTTAGAGCAGCTCCTTAAGCAGCTTGTTGACCATCCCCGGATCTGCCTTTCCCTTCATGGCCTTCATGGTCTGTCCTACCAAAAAGCCGATGGCCTTTTCCTTACCATTCCGGTAATCCTCTACAGACTGAGGATTTTCTGCGATCACCTGTTCTACTGTCTTTCTAAGAGCGCCCTCGTCATTGACGGTTTTCAGTCCCTTCTCCTCCACATATGCTTCCGGATCCACATTTTCCTTAAACATGGCTTCAAAGACTTCCTTGGCCACAGAGCTGTTGATCTCCTTTGCATCCGTCATCCTGATCAGCTTTGACAGATTTTCGGGAGAAAAGCAGATATCCTCCGCATCAAGCCCATTTTCCTTTAAAAGGCGCAGGGTCTCTACCATCAGCCAGTTGGAAACCTTCTTGGGCTGGCCGCCCAGGGCTACTGTTGCCTCAAACAGATCTGCCATATGCTTGCTTGCGGTAATGATGTCAATGTCATACTCCGGCAGATCAAATTCTTCCTTGTAACGGAGCATCTTGGCCTCCCGGAATTCCGGCTGCCTTTTTCTGATTTCCTCCAGGTACTCCTCTGTCAGAGAAATGGGTACCAGATCCGGATCCGGGAAATAACGATAATCCTGGGCGTCCTCCTTGCTCCTCATGGCATAGGATTCTCCCTTATTGTCATCCCATCTTCTGGTCTCCTGAATGACCTTTTCGCCGCTTTCGATCAGATCGATCTGACGCTCGGTCTCCCCTTCAATGGCCCTTGCAATGGCCTTAAAGGAGTTTAAGTTTTTCATTTCTGTTCTGGTACCGAACTCCTTTGCTCCCACTTCCCTTATGGACAGGTTCACATCCGCACGCATGGAACCCTCCTGAAGCTTGCAGTCGGAAGCGCCCAGATACTGAATGGTCATACGCAGCTTCTCCAGATAGGCAATGACCTCATCTGCGCTTCTCATATCTGGCTCCGAAACGATCTCGATCAGCGGAACGCCGGAACGGTTATAATCCACCAGAGAGCAGTCCTCCCACTCATCATGAATCAGCTTTCCCGCATCCTCTTCCATGTGGATCTCATGGATGCCTACAAACTTCTTTCCTGCTTCCGTTTCAATCTCCACCTTTCCATCCCGGCAAATGGGAAGATAAAGCTGGGAGATCTGATAATTTTGTGGATTATCCGGATAAAAATAATTTTTCCGGTCAAATTTGCAGTACCTTGTAATGTTACAGTTTGTGGCAAGTCCCACTGCCACCGCATATTCCAGAACCTGCTTATTTAATACAGGAAGGGAACCGGGCATACCGGTACATACCGGACAGGTATGGGTATTGGGTTCTCCTCCGAAGGCTGTAGAACAGCCGCAGAAGATCTTTGTTTTCGTTGCCAGTTCCACATGAACCTCAAGGCCGATGACTGTTTCGTATTGCTTTGCCATTCTACTGTTCCTCCTTCCTGCCAAAGGCTCCTCTTGCCTTTTCATAGGTATAGGCTGCCCTGATCAGATTTTTTTCCTGGAAGCAGTCCCCAATCAGCTGCATGCCGATGGGAAGCCCCTGACTGTCTGTTCCGCAGGGAATGGAAAGTCCGGGCAGTCCTGCCAGGTTAATGGAGATCGTATAAATATCTCCCAGATACATCTTGATGGGATCGGATAAGCTGTTTCCAAGCTTAGGCGCCGTTGTGGGCGCAACCGGCCCCAAAATCACATCATATTTTGTGAAAGCATCATCAAAGGCTTTTTTGATCAGTGCTTTTACACGAAGGGCTTTCAGATAATAAGCGTCATAATAACCGGAGCTTAACACAAAGCTGCCCAGCATGATCCTTCTTTTTACCTCCGGCCCAAAGCCCTCGGATCTGGACTTTTTGTACATGTTGTGAAGTCCCTCGTACTCCGGTGTGCGATAGCCGTATTTGATCCCGTCAAAACGCTCCAGGTTCGAGCTGGCCTCTGCCGCTGCAATGGTATAATAGGTAGGGATGGCATACTCTACAAGGCTTAAGTCAAATTCTTCTACAATAGCGCCCTTTTCTTTCAGGGTCTCTGCTGCCGCAAGCACAGCCTCCTTCACCTCAGGGTCCAGTCCCTCTCCAAAATAATCTCTGGGAATTCCAATTCGCATCCCCTTTACATCCTCTACAAGCGCTGAGGTAAAATCCGTATCCTCTCGCTTCATGGAGGTGGAATCCTTGGAGTCATGTGATGCGATCACTTCCATAATGGTGGCACAGTCGGTCACATCCTTACATAAAGGGCCGATCTGATCCAAGGAAGAACCATATGCGATCAGTCCATAACGTGATACCGTTCCATAGGTAGGCTTCAGTCCTACCACCCCGCAAAAGGAGGCTGGCTGGCGGATGGAGCCGCCGGTATCGGAGCCAAGGGCATAAAAGCATTCCCCTGCTGCCACTGCCGCCGCACTGCCGCCGGAAGATCCGCCGGGAACATGCTCTGTGTTCCAGGGATTTTTGGTCACTCCATAGGCTGAAGTCTCCGTGGTGGAGCCCATGGCAAATTCGTCCATATTGGTTTTCCCCAGGATAACCGCACCTGCCTGCTGCAGGTTTTCTACTGCCTGCGCGCTGAAGGTAGGCACAAAATTACAAAGGATTTTTGAAGAACAGGTGGTCAGAAGATCCTTAGTGCACATGTTATCCTTAATGGCAACCGGCACTCCCGCCAAGGGCCCTGTCAGTTCTCCTGCATCAATCTTTTTCTGTACTTCCTCTGCCTGCTTTAAGGCGCCTTCCCGGTCTACCGTTACATAGCAGTGATAATCGCTTTCCTTTTTTTCGATCTGTGCAAGGACAGCCTCTGCAGCCTCCTTCACAGTCACTTCTTTTCTTTTAATTGCCGCCCCAAGGGAAACGGCAGTCATCTGAAGCAGATCCATTTCTGTCGTCCTCCTATTCAAATGTACGGGGCACTACAAACATGCCGTCCTTTTCACCGGGAGCATTTTTCAAAATGTCCTCCCGCATATCCCCGTTTGTCACCACATCCTCACGGAATACATTCTTTACCGGAAAAACATGGGACATAGGCTCTACGCCTGTGGTATCCAGTTCTCCAAGCTTATCGATATAGTCCAGCATGCTGCCCATATCCTTTTTGGCCTGCTCTTTTTCCTCTTCGGAAAGCTCCAGCTTTGCGAGGATCCCCACATATTCAATGGTTTCGTCTGAAATAATGTTTGCCACTTTCTTTTTCCCTTTCGCTTTAATCCCTGGTTACGATGGCAGAGCAGCCCATACCGCCGCCTACGCAAAGTGTTGCAAGTCCCTTCTTTGCATCTCTCCTTGCCATTTCATAGAGCAGTGTTACCAGAATACGGCAGCCTGATGCACCTACCGGGTGTCCCAGGGCAATCGCGCCGCCGTTTACATTCAGCTTCTCCAGGTCAAAGCCCAGGTCATGGCCGACTGCTACCGACTGTGCTGCAAATGCCTCGTTTGCTTCAACCAGATCAAAATCTTCGATCTTATAACCGGTCTTTGCCATTACCTTTCTGGTGGAGGCAACAGGCCCGATTCCCATAATGCGGGGTTCTACTCCTGCAAGCTCGCCTCCGATCCAGGTTGCCATAGGCGTTACGCCGAGCTCCTTTGCCTTTTCCTCGCTCATCACGATAATGGCAGCCGCACCGTCATTAATTCCGGAAGCATTTCCTGCTGTCACAACGCCGCCCTCCTTGAAAGCCGGACGAAGCTTGCCAATACTCTCCTTTGTCACGCCCTTACGAGGGCCTTCGTCTGTATCAAACAGGATCGTTTCTTTTTTCTTCTTTACCTCTACCGGCACGATCTCTTCCTTAAATTTGCCTTCCGCCTGTGCCTTTTCACACTTGTTCTGGCTCCATGCTGCAAATTCGTCAAGCTGCTCTCTGGTCAGTCCCCAGTCCTGTGCAATATTTTCAGCGGTAATTCCCATATGATAACCGCCAAAAGCATCCTGAAGCGCATCACGGAGCAGTGCATCATCCATCTTTGCTGCGCCCATTCTGTATCCGAAACGGGCGTCATAAAGCAGATACGGCGCCTTGCTCATATTTTCCATGCCGCCTGCCACAATAATGTCTGCATCGCCGCTGGCGATCAGCTTTGCTGCCAGATTGACGCAGTGCAGGCCGGAACCGCAGAGCACGTTAATGGTCGTTGCCGGAACCTCCACAGGGATACCTGCATTGACAGCCGCCTGCCTTGCCGGGTTCTGTCCAAGTCCTGCCTGGATCACGCATCCCATATATACCTCATCTACCTGCTCAGGCTTAAGGCCTGCTCTTTTTAATGCTTCCCTGATCACAATGGTTCCCAGTTCGGGAGCGGGAGTGGTGGAAAGGGTTCCCCCCATTGTTCCGATTGCCGTACGGCATGCACCTGCCAAAACTACTTTTCTTGCCATGTTTGTCTCCTCTTTTCCTGATTTATTTTCCGGCTGCTTTTCCCGCAGCTCGATAAGCACTTTAAAAGTGGATATACCTATTTAGTAATTTACTACGTTTGCCGGGTTCTGTCCACTGTTTTCATTGACAGAGCTGTGTCTGAAACTTATAGTAATAGTATAGGAAGATCAATCCGGGAATACCGGCAGATGAAAAAGGAAGGGAAGATACTATGACGAAAAAAGAACTGGCCATTGCCTATCATGACAAAAAATTTAATTGTGCCCAGGCAGTAGCCTGTGCCTTTGCTAAGGAAGTAGGCGCAGATGAAAAAACTCTTTTCCGTGCAGCCGAAGGCTTAGGGCTTGGTATGGGCGGTATGGAAGGTACCTGCGGTGCTCTTTCCGGCGCTATTTTACTTGCGGGAATGAAGAACAGCGACGGCAACACGGAAGATCCCGGCACCAAGGCTTCCACCTACCAGCTTTCCAAGCAGATGGTTACCTGCTTCCAGCAGAAAACAGGCAGCACTGTCTGCAAGGAACTGAAGGGGATTGAAAGCGGTAAGGTGCTCTGTTCCTGTCCCGACTGTATCTGCCATGGAGTAGAAGTGGTAGAGCAGGTATTGGGATTGTAGGATTTTCCATTACACACAAAACTGCCGGGCAGAAGATCCTCCGCCCGGCAGCTATGTATTTTCAGCTCTGTAAACTTTATTCTTTATTTCTTGATACTGTCAAAATAAATCTTGGTCTCTGCCACGATCACACCGCTTAAGGCTACAAGTGCGATCAGGTTTGGGATCGCCATCAGACCGTTAAAGATATCTGCGATCGTCCATACTGCTTCCACGGTCATAAAGGGACCGATGAAAATTGCCAGGATATACAGCCAGCGGTACACCTTTACCACCTTCTGCTTTCCGCCGCACAGATATTCCAGACATCTTTCACTGTAATAATTCCATCCTAAAATGGTGGTAAATGCAAAGAATACCAGACAGATCATTAACAGGAAGGAGCAAAGCGAATCCGGAAGAGGGAGCCCCATCTGAAATGCCTTATCGGTCACGGCTACGCCTTCAAGTCCCATATCCCAGGTTCCGGTAATGACAATGGTAAGTCCTGTCATGGTACAGATCACCAGCGTATCGATCACGGTTCCCATCATGGAGATCAGACCCTGACGGGCAGGTTCTTCTACCTGTGCTGCTGCAGCTGCGATCGGTGCGCTACCAAGTCCTGCTTCATTGGAGAAAATACCTCTTGCAATTCCCTTCTGCATGGCAATGATCATAGCGCCAACGGCTCCACCTGCTGCTGCACGCAGACCAAATGCTCCCTGCACGATCTCAACGATCGCTCCTGGGATCTTGGTAATATTGCAGATCAGGATTGCAAGGGCTACTATTACATAAAGGATGGCCATAAAAGGAACAATCACCTCTGCCACCTTGGAAATTCTTTTCAGTCCTCCGATAATTACCAGCGCAACGCAGATGGTAATGATAAGGCCTGCGATCACAACTGCCCAGGAGTAATCTGCTCCAAACAGTCTGATGGTGTTCTGGCTTTCAGGATCAAAGAAATTCTTTACCGCACTGGTAATTCCGTTTACCTGGGTAAAGGTACCGATACCGAAAAGGCCTACGCCTACGCCAAAGAAAGCAAAGATCTTTGCAAGCCATTTCCAATTTTTCCCCATTCCCTTTTCAATGTAATAAAAGGGGCCCCCGATAATATGTCCGTCCTCTGCAACCACACGGTATTTCACGGACAGCAGACATTCGGAATATTTGGTTGCCGTTCCCAGAAGCGCTGCAACCCACATCCAGAACAGTGCTCCGGGGCCGCCTGCCACAAGCGCCGTTGCCACACCTACAATGTTACCGGTTCCGATGGTTGCGGAAAGAGCGGTACAAAGTGCGCCAAAGCTGGACACCTCTCCATGCTCTCCGGTCTTTTCGTTGTCTTTGATGTGCTTAATGCCCATGGGCATTTTCGTGATCTGCAGACCCTTTAAGCGGATGGTAAGAAAGATTCCTACCGCCAGGATCAGGACGATCAGGGGAATTCCCCACACAAAGTTGTCAATGGCTGTTAATATGTTACTGATTTGTTCCAACATTTTTCTTCCCTCTCATTTCTGCCATTTGATGGGTAAGCATGAAGCCGATCCATACCGGAACGCAGCTGCGCTGCCAGCGATATGCAGCGAAAGCGTGCCTGCGTTAAATTGCTGGGCTGGCCGCAGCTGCAGACCGAAATCACCGCCTTCATGCTTCCCCTTCATCTGATTTTTTGAAATACAAAAAAGGACTGATAAAAATCAGTCCTCTAAAGAGTTAGAACATGCATATAGAATGCTCTGTCCTTTTGCCTGAGAGATTAAGCGGGACGGCTCTGCCATCTTTTTCCACTCGTACACCTTCGGCGCCCTGTTTTCAGGGACTCTCCAGAGTCAGGGATTTTTCCCAACAAAGCATACTATATCACATTCTCTTTTTCTATGCAATTAATTTATTCGTTTCTGAAACGGGAAAGGAATTCTCTGGTCTCCTGCTTTGCGGGATTTTCAAAGATCTGCTTTGCCGTTCCTTCCTCGGCGATCAGTCCGTCGGCCATAAAGATCACATGGCTGGAAATATCTCTGGCAAAGGCCATTTCATGGGTCACCACGATCATGGTCAGTCCCTCTCCGGCCAGCGTCCGCATAACGCTCAGCACTTCCCCTACCATCTGGGGATCCAGCGCGGAGGTGGGCTCGTCAAAAAGCAGGATTTCAGGATCCATGGCCAACGCTCTTGCAATGGCTACCCTCTGCTTTTGTCCGCCGGAGATCTGTCTGGGCTTTGCATTGATATAGGCGGTCATATCCACCTTTTCCAGGAACTGAAGCGCCCGTTTCTTTGCTTCTTCCTTGGACTTTTTGGCCACCTTGATCTGACCTACCATGCAGTTTTCCAGTACCGTCAGATTGTTAAACAGATTAAAGTTCTGGAATACCATGCCCACCTTTTCCCGGTAAGCAGGTACATTTACCTTGGGATCCGTAATATCCTTTCCGTGATACAAAATACTGCCGCCGGTAGGGATCTCTAAAAGATTAATACAGCGGAGCATGGTGGACTTGCCGGAGCCGGAGGCACCGATAACAGAAACTACATCTCCCTGCTTTACCTTAAAGTCAATATCTTTCAGGACAGAGTGTGTTCCGAAGGATTTCTCCAGATGTGAAACTTCCAATATAACCTGATTTGTATCCATCCTTTTCTCCCTCCTATGCCTTTCTCTGCTTACTGCCAAGCTGTGTTCCGATATCCATCATATCCACCAGCTCATAGTTTTCACTGCCATCCATTTTGCTTTCCCAGAGCCTTAACAGCTTTGAGGTGATCAGGGTCATGGTCAGATAGATCACCATGACGATGGTTGCCGATTCAAAGTAGGTATACAGCGCACCGGAAACGCTTTTATGCACAAAGAACAGATCTACGATACTGATTACGGAAAGCACGGAGGTATCCTTAATGTTAATGATCAGGTTGTTTCCGATCTGAGGAAGGATGTTCCTGAAAGCCTGGGGCAGGATCACATTGATCATGGCCTGGAAATGCGTCATGCCGATAGCCTTGGCGCCCTCCATCTGTCCCGGATCCACAGAAATAATACCGCCTCTCACCGATTCTGCCATGTAAGCGCCCGTATTGATGGAAACCACCAGAAAGGCTGCCTGCCACATGCCAAGCTGTACTCCAAAAAGCTGGGATAATCCATAGTAAATGAAAACAGCCTGGACGATCATAGGCGTTCCTCTGAAAATTTCCACATAAGCTTTCAGGATCGCATTGACTATGATCAACAGAATTCTTTTTGCAAGGGGATCTCTGTTTCTGCTTCCCTTGGTCTTGTCCACAGGTATGGTCTGTACGATACCTACCAGAAATCCTATGATACACCCTATAAAGGTGGACACCAGGGCAATCACCAGAGTGGTTCCTGCCCCTTTCAGATAAGAGGTTCCATATTTACTCAAAATGTATCCAATTCTTTCCAAAAAATTCATTTCCGATATCATTGGTCCGCCATACCTTTCCTTTTCTCAGCCTTCTTTATTCTGAAAGAGGCTGTGCCTTGATCGCTTCCTGCATCATGCTGTCAAAATCCTCTGTTGTCATATTAGAAAGCACGCTGTTAATTCCATCAAGAAGCTCGGTATTTCCTTTCTGTACAGAAATACCAATGTTGATCTCCTCCTCGGAAACCTCAAAATTATCATCACTTTCTGAGAAATCCAGAAGCTTCAGATCCGGATATGCAACGCAGGCTGCCATTGCTGTTGGCATGTCTGTTACGATCAGATCTGTTCTGCCGCTTTCCAGTGCAACGAGCATAGCCGGTGCGGATTCCTGTGCAGCCTGGATATCTGCATCTTCAATCTGGGGAAGGCACACATCATACCAGATGGTTCCAAGCTGTGAGGTACAGGTTGCACCCTTTAAATCGGAAATTCCTGCTGCTTCTGCATAAGGGCCGTCATTCTTTACCAGACCTACGATCGACGCATAATAATAAGGACTGGAAAAATCTACCATTTCAAGACGCTCTGAGGTAATAGACTGACCTGCAATGACACAGTCTACCGTACCTGACTGTACAGCCGGTACCAGGGAATCCCAGTCGAGCTTTACAATCTGAAGCTCATAGCCAAGCTCCTGTGCAATCTTCTTTGCAATCATAACATCATAGCCGTAAGCATAATCGGAACTGTCATTAATGGGAACTGCTCCGTTTGTATCATCTGGCTGTGTCCAGTTGTAAGGTGCGTAGCCGCACTCCATAGCAACCTTCAAAACCTTGGCATCTCCTGCCTGTGCGCTTTCTGCTGCGGTTGTTTCTTTGCTGCCGCAGGCTGCAAGTCCCATTACCATTGCTGCGCAAAGAATAAGTGATAACATTTTCTTTTTCATAATCTTCTCCTCTGTTTCCTATTCTTCTCCTGAAACAAACAAAGAGAAAGACGAAAGTCTTCCTCTCTGAATTACTTTCTACTAATCTTAACATGCTATGACAAAAAGTCAACACTTTTGCACATTTCCCTCAGTGTTTGCACATTTTTTCAAGACTTTTTGCAAAAGGTGCTCTTGCAATCCCGTTCTCTGTTACGATCGCAGTGATCAGCTCATGATCGGTCACATCAAATGCCGGATTAAAGACCTTTACATTTTCAGGTGCCATCCGCTTCTGATACCACATTTCCGTCACTTCCCCGGCAGGTCTTTGCTCAATGTTGATCTCATTGCCGGTAGGCGTATGCAGGTCAATGGTAGAAGTGGGAGCGCAGACATAGAACGGAACATGATAACGGGCTGCCACGGTTGCCACAACGCTGGTTCCGATCTTATTTGCCACATCCCCGTTAGCCGCCACACGGTCGCAGCCCACAAAAACTGCATTCACCCAGCCGTTTCGCATGACCATTGCCGACATATTGTCACAGATCAGCGTCACATCCACCCCGGCGCTTTGCAGCTCATAGGCCGTCAGTCTTGCACCCTGCAGAAGGGGGCGCGTTTCATCCGCATACACTCGGAACCCATATCCTCTTTCCTGCCCCAGGTAAATCGGTGCGGTTGCCGTTCCGTATTTGCATGTGGCAAGCTGTCCCGCATTGCAGTGGGTCAGGATCCCATCCCCGGGCTTTACCAGGCTCAGCCCATATTCTCCAATGGCCCTGCACACCCGGATATCCTCTTCCTTCATTTCCTTTGCTTCCGTCCCAAGCCTCTCTACGATCTCAGAAACGGTTTTTCCCTCTTCGTGCGCCCTGCAGCAGACTCTGTCCATCCTGTTAAGGGCCCAGGAAAGATTGACCGCCGTAGGTCTGGCTGAATTTAAATATTCCTTTTTTTCCGTAAATTCCCGGTAAAAGCTTTCGTAGTCCTCTCCTGTTTCCCCCGCAATATCCCTTGCAAGCACATAAATCCCCATGGCTGCCGCCACGCCGATAGCCGGCGCTCCCCTGACCTGCAAGAGATAAATGGCATCCCAGATTTCTTTTGCGCTTCTCAGCTCTATGAGCTTGGTCTGTCCGGGTAGAACGGTTTGGTCAATGATAATGACGCTTCTGTCATTTTCGCTCAATGCAACTGTCTCATAATCTAAAATCGTAGCTTTTTCCTTTTGTTCCATGAAATCCCTTTCTCCTTATCTGACAATAATGTCACCATATTCTCCTCTGCACGCCTTTAAAAGATCATCCGGCGAAAGCTCTACCTGGGAGCCGATCCTTCCTCCGCTGACGATAATGGTCTCTTGCTCCTTTGCTCCCTGATCCAGCCGGGTCACATACTGCTTTTTCATACCGATGGCGGTACAGCCCCCTCTGATATAACCGGTGACCTGGTTAATATCCTTTACATGCAGCATTGCCACTGACTTTTCCCCTACGGACCTTGCTGCCTTTTTCAGATCCAGCTCCGCCTCAATGGGGATCACAAACACAAAATAGTTTTTACTGTTCCCCTGGGTCACAAGGGTCTTATACACCTTCTCATGGGGAAGTGAAAGCATGTCTGCTACCTGTATGCCATCCACAAACTCCTCGCATTCATAGGTAAAATGCTGGTAGGGAATGTTTTCCTTTTCCAGAATTCTCATCACATTGGTCTTAACGTCCTTATTCTTTGCCATGCTGATCGCCATTCCTTTCCTGCCACGGCTTTTTTCTTTCTGATTGTCTCACATTTGGGCGCAAAAGAAAAGCCCTTCCTGTCATTGCATGGTTTCCAAAGCTACCGTATAATAGTATCTGAAAGAAATTACGGCAGGAGCAGTCGGAAAGGACAAAAACATGGCAAGGCATTATACCTCTCCCTTTAATACCAGACAGCATATGCTGGAAAAGGAGCTGGAGATCTTTTATTATGAAGATCAGATCCTCCATCCGGTGTCAAGCCATCGGCATGATCATTATGAGATTTACTTTTTTATCAGCGGCGGGGTAAGCTGCTCCATTAACGGCCTGCTCTATCCCCTTTCCTATGGGGATGTCTGCCTGATCCCTCCCGGCATCTACCACCAGCCGGTTTTTAACGATCCCTCAAAGCTCTATCGGAGGATCGTTCTTTGGATCTCCCAGGATTATATGAACCAGCTTGCTGCTTCCTGTCCTCAGATCCTGGAATGCTTTGAACCTGCCATCCGGAAAAAGGAATATCACTTTTCCTGTGACCCTGGAAGCGCCCAGCTTCTGTTTGAAAAACTCTTTGACCTGATCCAGGAATACCACTCCAACCTTCCTCTGCGCTCCCAGCTTCTGCGCTCCTACGCCCAGATCTTTCTGCTTTCCTTAGGCAGACTGCTAAAGCAGGACGCCTTTCCTCTGTCCCCGGACAGCGACAGGCCTCTTTTTGCCAGGATCTGCAGCTACATCAGCACCCACCTGGAGGAGGAGCTTACCCTGGAGGAGCTTTCAAAGCAATTTTTTGTAAGTAAATATCATATCTCTCATATTTTCACCCAAAATATCGGTCTTTCCACCCATCAGTATATTCTGAAAAAAAGACTGCAGGCCAGCAAGGGCTGTATTCTTTCCGGCATGCCTTTGGAACAGGTCAGCGGCGCCTGCGGCTTCCGAAGCTATACCGCTTTTTTCCGTGCCTTTAAAAAGGAATACGGCACATCCCCCCGCGAATACAAGGAAAGCGCCTCCGCAACTTTTGCAATGTTCTAGCCAATCCACGCTATTTTTCTTCCCCCTTCCCTGTGTTATGATGAGATCAGTAAATTGAGCATACTCACAGAAAGGAAAGGTATCTATTATGGAAATGACACTGCGCTGGTACGGAAGCAAATCAGATTCCGTCACTTTACAGCAGATCCGGCAGATCCCGGGGGTCACCGGAGTGATCACCACCCTTTATGAAACGCAGCCGGGAGATCTATGGAGCCGGGAGGAGATCCATGCCCGCAAAGAGGAAGTGGAGGCCGCCGGTCTGCATATTTCCGGCATTGAAAGCGTAAACATCCATGACTCTATCAAGATCGGTTCCCCGGACAGGGACAAGTATATTGACAATTATATTAAGACCTTGGAGCGTCTGGGACAGGAAGACATTCATATTGTCTGCTACAACTTTATGCCCGTCTTTGACTGGACAAGAACGGAGCTTGCCCGGGTTCGGTATGACGGCTCCACGGTACTGGCCTACAGCCAGAAGACCATTGACAGTATCGATCCTGCCAAAATGTTTGATTCCATCTCTTCTGATTCCAACGGTTTTGTGCTTCCCGGCTGGGAGCCTGAGCGCATGGCCCATATCAAGGAGCTCTTTGAAATGTATCAGGATATTGACGACGAGAAGCTCTTTGCAAATCTGAAATATTTCCTGGAAGCCATTATGCCGGTCTGCGACAAATATGACATCAATATGGCGATCCATCCGGACGATCCTGCCTGGAGCGTATTCGGACTGCCCCGGATCATCATTAACCTGCCTAATCTGCAGCGCATGATGAAAATGGTAGATGATCCACATAATGGTGTCACCTTCTGTTCCGGTTCCTACGGCACCAACCCGGACAATGATCTTCCGGGAATGATCCGTGCCCTGAAAGGCCGCATCCATTTTGCCCATGTGCGCAACCTGCAGCATAATTTCCCCGGGGACTTTGAAGAGGCAGCCCACCTTTCCAGGGATGGAAGCTTTGATATGTATGAGATCATGAAGGCCCTTTATGACATTGATTTTTCCGGCCCCATCAGACCTGACCACGGCAGGATGATCTGGGGGGAAGTGGCAATGCCCGGCTACGGCCTGTATGACAGAGCCCTGGGCGCCGCCTATCTGAACGGCTTATGGGAGGCTATCGAGAAAGGAGAAAAACAGCATGCAGCTAAATAACAGCGGACTTATGGATACCGCCTCTTTTCAAAGGGCCGGTTACAGGCTTCCTTCCTTTGACCGTAAGGCCATGACAGAAAAGACCCTGGAAGCCCCTGCCTGGATCCACTTTGGCGCAGGAAACATCTTCCGTGCCTTCCAGGCAAATCTCATGCAGAGCCTCCTTGACGAAGGACTTTCTGATACCGGACTGATCGTTGCCGAGGGCTTTGATTATGAGATCGTAAAGAAAATGTACCGTCCTCATGACGATCTTTCCATCCTGGTAACCCTGAAGGCCGACGGGCAGATCGAAAAGACCGTGATCGGCAGCATTGCCCGTTCCCTGATCCTTGACAGCAATGACCTTCCGGAATATGAGGAGTTAAAAAAGATTTTCCGCTCCCCCTCCCTGCAGATGGCAAGCTTTACCATTACCGAAAAGGGCTACAGCCTGGTGGACGGTAAGGGACAGCTTTTGCCCTCTGTGGAAAAGGATTTTTCTAAAGGATCTGCGCAGCCGGAAAGCTACATCGGCAAATTGACTTCACTGGTCTATGAACGTTTTAGCGCCGGAAAGCTTCCTCTTGCCCTTGTCAGCATGGACAACTGCTCCCACAATGGCTCTAAGCTTTACGAAGCGGTTCACAGCTTTGCAAAGCGCTGGTGTGAAAACGGGCTTGCGGATCCTGCTTTTCTCTCCTACCTGGAAGATCCTGCTTCTGTTTCTTTCCCCTGGAGCATGATCGATAAGATCACTCCCAGGCCGGATCCCAAGGTGGAAGCCCTGCTCATGGCAGACGGCATAGAAGACCTTTCTCCGGTCATTACCGGCAAAAACACCTATGTTGCGCCCTTTGTCAATGCGGAGGAATGCGAGTACCTTGTAATAGAGGATCTGTTCCCCAACGGAAGACCCCCTCTTGAAAAGGCAGGGGTGATCTTTACAGACCGGGAAACGGTTAATAAAGTAGAAAAAATGAAGGTATGTACCTGTTTAAATCCGCTGCACACAGCTCTTGCCATCTTTGGCTGCCTGCTGGGCTACACACTGATCTCGGAGGAAATGAAAAATCCGGTTCTGAAGGCTCTGGTCGAAAAGATCGGCTACCAGGAAGGCTTACCGGTTGTGGTAGATCCCGGCATCATCCGGCCTGCAGATTTCCTTGCCGAGGTGCTGAATGTGCGTATCCCCAATCCTTTTATGCCGGATACCCCGCAGAGGATCGCCACAGATACTTCCCAGAAGCTTCCGATCCGTTTTGGAGAGACCATCAAGGCTTATGAGGCCTCCGATACCTTACAGGTGTCTGATCTCGTACTGATCCCTCTGGTCTTTGCAGGCTGGCTCCGCTATCTTATGGGAATTGACGATCTGGGAAGGCCCTTTGAGAAAAGCCCGGATCCGCTCCTTGATACCTTAACCCCTTATGTGGAGGGCTTTTCCCTTGGACATGTGGCAGATGCCAAAGAGCGGCTGCAGCCCCTATTAAAAAGAAGCGATATTTTCGGTGTTGATCTGTATGAATGCGGACTTGCTGAAAAAGTCCTTCTGCATTTCGAGGAAATGACCGCCCAGCCGGGCGCCGTTGCCAAAACACTTGAAAAATACACCAACTGAGATTTCTCAAAAAAATCTTAAAAAATGCGGAAAAGTATAGTATAATGTCAAGTTAGAATAACCTGACAGTTTTTGTTGAAATAGGAAGGGAGCTTTTCTGCTTTGAAAAAAGATTTTGATAGAGAAAAAATAGCGTCGCTTGTGCGCCAGCTGCTGATAGAGCTTGGCGGCGACGTGGAAAGCGAAGGTCTTAAGGATACTCCGGAACGGGTAGCTCGAATGTATTCAGAGATCTTTGAAGGTATGCGGTACTCCAATGAGGAGATCGCAGAAATGTTTTCCAAGTGCTTTGAGATGCCCTCAAGCCGCGATCTTGTGGTGGTAAAGGACATTGAAGTCTTTTCGTATTGCGAGCATCACATGGCACTGATGTATAATATGAAGGTTCATGTAGGATACCTGCCAAAGGAAAAGGTCATTGGTCTTTCCAAAATCGCCCGGATCTGCGATATGGCTGCAAAGCGTTTGCAGCTTCAGGAAAGGCTTGGTGCAGATATTGCCGACATCATGCAGATGGTCACAGGCTCTGATGATGTGATCGTAGTCATTGAAGGCGAGCATAGCTGTATGACTGCCCGCGGCATCAAGAAAACCGGAGCCAAAACCCGGACGGCAACCCTGCGGGGAAGCTTCCATTCCCATCATGAACTGCGGAATGAATTTTATAACCTGATCCAGTAGCGGATCAGTCATCTATAGAGCAAACGAAAAGCCCGGCGCCATTCATGGCAGCCGGGCTTTCTTTTGGTTTTTATTTGTTAGCAAGCTCTGCTTTTAACTTCTCGGTAAGAGCAGGAACGATCTTATTCAGATCGCCAACAATTCCGTAATCAGCTACATCGAAGATCGGTGCAGACTCATCCTTATTGATGGCAATGATAATATCGGATTCCTCCATACCAGCTACATGCTGGATTGCTCCGGAAATACCGATTGCAAAGTATACGTTAGGACGAACGGTCTTTCCGGTCTGTCCAACCTGCAGATCCTTGGGCTTCCAGCCTGCATCTACAACGGCACGGGAGCAGCTTACGGTACCGCCAAGTACCTCTGCAAGATCCTCAAGGATCTTGAAGTTTTCTGCACTTCCTACGCCACGGCCGCCGGATACCAGGATCTTAGCATCCATAATATCAGCCACATCAGAGACAGCCTTAACAACCTTAAGGATCTCAACATACTTGTTGTCAGGTGTAAATCCGGGGTTGAACTCGATCACTTCAGCCTTAGCGCCTACAACTCTGTCAGCCTTCTGCATAACACCGGGACGAACTGTTGCCATCTGAGGACGGAAGTTCGGGCATGCGATGGTTGCAATGGTGTTTCCACCGAATGCAGGACGAGTCATCAGCAGCTGATTGTGAAGCTGTTCCTTTCCGGGAATCGGGTTGATCGGGAAATCACCGATCTCAAGCTGTGTACAGTCTGCTGTCAGACCGGTATGAATTCTTGCAGATACTCTAGGGCCAAGGTCACGGCCGATAGCTGTAGCACCTACCAGGAAAATCTCAGGCTTGAACTCATTAATAACAGATGCAAGTGCATGTGCATAAGGCTCTGTTCTGTACTCCTTCAATTCAGGATCATCAACAACGATCACCTTATCAGCACCGTATTCAGCCAGTTCGTCAGCAAGTGCCTTTACATCGCTGCCAACCAGAACTGCGGTTACTTCTGTTCCTAAATCTTTGGCAAGGTCTTTTCCCTTTCCAACCAGTTCCAAAGCAATTCCACTGAGTACATTGTCTACCTGCTGAGCAAAGACAAATACTCCTTTATAATCTTGAATATTCATGATGAACCTCCATTATTTTTCTTTTCGATATCTTAGATGACATGCTTTACTTTTAACTTGTCAACAATGTAGTCAACAGCCTCTGTAGGATCAAGAACTACCTTCTCGCCTGCTCCCTTTCTTACCTTATCGGAAGCCTTTGCGATCTGGGTAGGTGAACCCTTCAGACCAAGGTTGGAGTCTTCTACATCCTTCAGATCAGCTCTTCCCCATACGGTAATGTCAGCCTTGTAGGCATCGAAAATTCCGCCGGGTGTCATATAACGGGGCTCATTGAGTTCTGCAAGTGCAGTGATCAGGCAGGGCATTTTAGCCTTTAATACATGATATCTGTCGTCAAACTGACGCTCAACGATCACGCTGTCACCTTCCACCTCGATCTTCTGTGCGTAGGAAATAACAGGAATACCAAGATGCTCGGAAATCTGAGGGCCAACCTGTGCGGTATCGCCGTCGATAGCCTGACGTCCTGTGATGATCAGATCATACTCCAGGTTGCGGAGTGCTCCTGCAAGGGTCTGGGAGGTTGCCCAGGTATCAGCACCGCCGAGTACGCGGTCAGTAACCAGAATACCCTTGTCAGCGCCCATAGCCATTGCCTCACGAAGAACCTCTTCTGCCTTGGGAAGTCCCATGGTAACAACGGTAACCTCTGCTCCATACTGGTCTTTTAATCTAAGCGCTGCTTCCAGACCTGCTTTATCATCAGGGTTCATGATGGTCAGCATCGCACCTCTGTCAAGTGTACCATCGGGGTTAAACTTTACGCCGCCCTTTGTATCAGGTACCTGTTTAACACAAACAACGATTTTCATTGTATTTTCTCTCCTTTTAAATTTAATCTATCACTTTATGCCGTCTTACTTAAGCAGGGAACCTGAAATAACCATTCTCTGAACTTCAGAGGTTCCTTCATAGATCTCGGTGATCTTGGCATCTCTCATCATACGCTCTACATCGTACTCTCTGATGTAGCCGTAACCGCCGTGAAGCTGAACAGCCTTGGTGGTCACTTCCATTGCAACCTCTGCCGCATAGAGCTTAGCCTGTGCTGCCTCAAAGGAGTATTCCTTCTGGGTTGCCTTTGCCATAGCTGCCTTGTAAACCAGAAGCTTTGCAGCCTCTACCTTGGTAGCCATGTCAGCCAGCTGGAACTGTGTATTCTGGAATGCGCCGATTGCTCTGCCGAACTGCTTTCTCTCTTTTACATATGCGATGGTGTTCTCAAGAGCGCCCTCTGCGATACCAAGTGCCTGGGAAGCGATACCGATACGACCGCCGTCCAGCGTGTGCATTGCGATCTTGAAGCCCTGTCCAAGCTTGCCGAGCAGGTTCTCCTTCGGGATACGGCAATCCGTAAAGATCAGTTCGTAGGTGGAAGAACCGCGGATACCCATCTTCTTCTCCTTGGTTCCGAAGGTGAAGCCCGGGGTGCCCTTCTCAACGATGAATGCAGAGATTTCCTTGATCATTCTGCCCTTCTTCTCGATCATGCCGGTCACTGCAAAGATAACGTAAACGTCTGCCTCTTTACCGTTTGTAATAAAGATCTTGGAGCCGTTGATCACATACTCATCACCGTCCGGAACAGCCTTTGTCTGCTGTCCCTGTGCGTCTGTACCTGCACCGGGCTCGGTCAGACCGAATGCACCCAGCTTCTCGCCCTTTGCAAGGGGAACCAGATACTTCTGCTTCTGCTCCTCCGTACCGAATGTCAGGATGGGATCGCAGCAGAGGGAGGTGTGTGCGGAAACGATAACGCCTGTGGTACCGCAAACCTTGGAAAGCTCCTCAACGCACATAACGTAGGTCAGGGGATCACAGCCCTGTCCGCCGTACTCCTTGGGAACGGGAATTCCAAGGAAACCGGATTTTGCCATTTTCTCAACTGTTCCGCGAGGGAAAATTTCGGTTTCGTCAACCTCCTGTGCAAGAGGCTTTACTTCTTTTTCTGCGAACTCTTTGAACAGAGTGCGCGCCATTTCATGTTCTTTTTTCAAAGTAAAATCCATGATGATATTTCCTCCATTAAAAATTTATTTTCATTCTGTCCTGATTACTTGGAATAGTCGTAGAAGCCCTTTCCGGTCTTTCTTCCCAGCTTGCCTGCACGAACCATCTTACGCAGCAGGGGATGAGGACGGTACTTCGGATCTCCGGTCTCGTTCTGCAGCACTTCCATGATTGCCAGAACGATGTCCAGACCAACCAGATCGCCCAGAGCCAGAGGTCCCATAGGATGGGATGCACCCAGCTTCATTGCCTCGTCGATATCTGCAACGCTGGCAATGCCGTCTGCATAGATACCGATTGCTTCGTTGATCATGGGGATCAGGATTCTGTTTACCACAAATCCGGGAGCTTCCTTCACTTCTACGGGTGTCTTGCCGATCTCGGTTGCGATTGCCTTGATCTTCTCAACCAGCTCAGCGGGTGTATTCTCGCCTGCAATCACCTCAACCAGCTTCATTCTGTCGGCAGGGTTGAAGAAGTGCATACCGATCATGGGTCTGTCAAGACCTGCACCGATCTCCGTGATGGACAGGGAGGAGGTGTTGGTTGCAAACATGCAGTCCGGCTTTACGATGTCCTGCAGCTCCTTGAAGGTGGTCTTCTTGATCTGCATATTTTCGGGAGCAACCTCGATTACAAGATCGCAGTCCGTGCAGATGTCCTTTAAACCGGTCACGATCTTTGCAGCGATCTCGTCTGCCTTCTCCTGTGTGATCTTCTCCTTGCCTACAAGGAAGTTCAGGTTCTTTAAGATTCTTGCCTTGCCGCCGTCAGCGAACTCCTGCTTGATATCGCAAAGACAAACCTCATAGCCGTCCGTCATTGCAAATGCCTGTGCGATTCCCGCACCCATGGTGCCTGCGCCGATAATACCTACTTTCATTGTAAATCCTCCTAATATATTTTTTTTATAAGTTTTTGAACGGCTCTTTTACCTTGTCCTTGTTTTTGTCAAGGAAAAATGCCATTCCGTATTTCTGATCTTCCGTCTCGAAGCAGTCGCCGAAGAGCTTCTCTTCCAATGCTACCGCTGCGTCCATATCAAGATCGAGACCCTCGTTGATTGCCTTCTTGCAGTTGCGGACTGCAATGGGAGCATTCTTCGCGATACCTGCTGCCATCTTTTCCGCAGCCGGCATCAGCTCCTCCTGCGTATATACTGCATTGACAAGACCGATTCTGTATGCCTCGTCAGCCTTGATATTTCTTGCGGTGTAGATCATCTGCTTTGCCATGCCTGCGCCCACAAGGCGAGCCAGTCTCTGGGTTCCGCCAAAACCGGGGGTGATTCCGAGGCCAACCTCAGGCTGTCCGAACACAGCGTTGTCGGAGCAGATTCTGATATCACAGCTCATGGAGATCTCGCATCCGCCGCCCAGTGCAAAGCCGTTCACGGCCGCGATCACAGGGATGGGGAATGTCTCCAGCTTGCGGAAAACGTCGTTTCCCTTCTTGCCAAATGCCTCGCCCTCTGCCTTTGTCAGCGTGCTCATCTCGCCGATGTCCGCACCTGCGACGAAGGATTTCTGTCCTGCACCTGTCAGGATCAGGCATCTGGTCTCGTTCAGGTCTACTGCGTCCAGTGTCGCGTTCAGCTCATCAAGCACCTGTGAGTTCAGCGCGTTCAGTGCCTTCTCACGGCTGATGGTGATCACTCCCACCTGACCTTTTTGTTCATATACAATGTATTCCATGTCGGATACTCCTTTTCTTTTTCTTTGACACACAACAAGGAGAACATCCGCTCCCTGCGGACATTCTCCCCTCGTTGCAATATGATTAATCCTCGATCTTTACGATGGTGGAGCATCCCATACCGCCGCCGATACACAGGGTAGCCAGTCCGGTCTTTGCTCCTCTTGCCTGCATCTCATGAAGCAGAGTTACCAGAATACGGCAGCCGGAAGCGCCAACGGGATGTCCCAGTGCAATTGCGCCGCCGTTAGGGTTGAGCTGCTTGTCAACATCAATGCCCAGATCCTTGCCGACTGCTACGGACTGTGCTGCGAATGCCTCGTTTGCCTCGATGATATCGAAGTCCTCGATCTTCATGCCGGTCTTTGCCATCACCTTTCTGGTGGAAGCAACAGGGCCGATACCCATAACCTCAGGTCTCACGCCTGCAAGAGCGCCTGCTACGAAGGTAGCCATAGGCTTCACGCCCAGCTCCTTTGCCTTCTCCTCGCTCATTACCACGATAGCTGCTGCGCCGTCATTGATACCGGATGCATTTCCTGCGGTTACAAATCCGCCCGGATTGATTGCGCGGAGCTTTGCAAGTCCTTCGATGGTGGATCCGTGACGAGGGCCCTCATCGGTATCGAATACGATGGTCTCTTTCTTCTTCTTTACTTCAACGGGAACGATCTCTGCCTTGAAAGCTCCGTTCTTCTGTGCTTCCTCTGCCTTGAGCTGGCTCTTCAGTGCAAACTCGTCCAGCTCCTCGCGGGTCAGTCCCCACTCCTCGCAGATATTGTCTGCGGTCTTGATCATATGATAATCATTGAAGGCATCCCAGAGAGCATCCTTGATCATGGTATCTACCATGGTAGCATTTCCCATGCGGTAGCCGTAACGTCCCTGAGGGATCGCATAAGGAGCCATGGACATGTTCTCCATACCGCCTGCAACAACGATGTCTGCATCGCCTGCCATGATCATCTGTGCTGCCTGGTTCACACAGTTCAGACCGGAGCCGCATACAACGTTCATGGTAACAGCGGGAACCTCGATGGGAAGTCCTGCCTTGATGGAAGCCTGGCGGGCAACGTTCTGTCCCTGTCCTGCCTGGATGACACAGCCCATGTATACCTGGTCAACTGCCTCAGGAGCCACACCGGCTCTCTTCAGCGCTTCCTTGATAACGATTGCTCCCAGCTCTGCAGCCGGAGTGGTGCTCAGAGTACCGCCCATAGTACCGATTGCCGTACGACATGCGCCAGCCAACACTACTTTTCTTGCCATTTCTCTTTCCTCCAATAATGTTTTTATAGATTGTTATTTTTTTGTCATTACAACTGTCCTCATTTTAACATAGAGCCCCTTGTTTTGCAATCCATTTTATACAAAATTTGATAAAAAAATAACAAAGAAGTGCTTTTGCCCGCTATCTCGCCATGTACTGCTCCACAGCCGGATCCCGCATGGCATGCACCCGCCTCCACTCCTTTGTTCCTTCCACCTTCTGTGTCTCGCTTCTGTGCTTATATAAAAACTGCGTGAGCGGGTACACATCGATCCAGATTTCGTTGTCGCTTTCCTTCTGGCTCTCGTCAAACACCAGCTCCATGCCCCAGTGCAGATGCGTCACTTCTATATTATTCACATTCTCCTCGGTGCTGTACCCGGTATGTCCCATGTAGCCGATCACATCCCCCGCAGTGACCACGCTGCCCTCCGCCAGCCCCTCCGCATAGGGGTAATTCTGCCGCAGGTGAGCATAGTAATAGTAGCGTTTGCCGTCAAAGCTGCGGATACCGATCCGCCAGCCCCCGTACTGATTCCACCCCAACGCCTCCACATAGCCGGACTCCACACTGATGATGGGTGTACCTATATGAATGAAAAATCTACCGCAAGACTGTTCCTCCGCCTCACAGTTTTTCCGTATACTTAAGGCTGATCCATCCCGCGCCGGATTTCAGTCTGCCCCATCCGTTCTGTTCTGCAGTGATGGTATAAATGCCGCCTTTTTTGACCGTGGTGGTAATCCTGTAGCCTGTACCCGCTCCGGCACGCACGTTTAATGTGCCGGCCGTGATGCGCACTTTGTATGCTCCGGTTGCCGACGGCCGCTGCACAGGTTCCGGCTGCGCCGCCGTCACGCCCAGACGCTTGTTGACCTCTGCCGCGATATAACCATGCTTTCCGTACAGGTAATCTCCCGGGCACGCCTTTTTCGCAAACCAGCGATGCACGGTCATATTCTGCTTGTCCACCTGTCCGATCAGGCTCTTGTCGCCATTCCACAATAACTGCTTGATGTCGTTTCGCCTGCAGATGTCCTCCAGCAGATTAATCAGGGCAGTCATCGCAGCATCCGTCACCTTGTACGGGTGTACCGGCTCACACGCCACTTCAATCGTGATTGCCCTGTGGTCGTTGGCACGGTTGCTGCTGCACCAGCTGCGGTCCTTTTCTTCCACATACATGGCGATTCTGCCGTCGCTGCCCACCCCATAATTGGATGATGCCATGCGGGTGCGCTTTGCGAACACCGCCCCGCAGCGTTCCACCGACAGGTCACACGCCATGCAGTGGATCGTGATGGTGTCAATCCTGTGGTTTCTGGGGCTTGTCCTGTTGGGGCTGATCTTTGTGTAACTTACTAAGGAACTGTTTGACATTGTTTTCTCCTTTCCCGCGTACATTTCATAATATTTCACGCCTCTCGCTGCCCTTGCTTCCTTATTTTTCTCACTCTGGTTCGCCGGTCGTTCAAATTTGCACATGAATGCATCCGACGCCTCTTTGACGCTCTTTGCGGTTTTGAGCGTACTCAGGACACCCTTATACGATGTCCTGAGCTCATGTAGCAGCCATTCAATCTGCATGTCCTCATTTCCGATTGATACGCCCCTGCTCCTGGCAAAATTCAGCAGCCCTGTTTTCCGTCCTGCAGATGTCCACTGGCACAGTCCATAGCCACCTCTGTCCGTGCAGAAATCCGCATAGGAACCGTTGTCGACGGCTGCCGTGTATTCCTCATCCGTCATTCCCAGACGCTTTTCTACCGAGTTCTGAAGATTGTATGATCTAAGACCACTTTCCGCCTCAATGTTTCCCATAGCGCCTGCCGCGCCATAGGGATTCTTGATCTCCGCCATCAGGCGGTTGTATATGTTCTCTACGCCCATACGTTATCCCTCCGCGTCTTCGGATCCATTTCCGGCGTTGCCGCTGTCTGCCAGTCCCTCACCGACGCAATAGCCGATAACGGTAGCTCCCGCCATGATAATAGCGGAAATCTGCGTTGCTACGCTCTCGGCGCCGCCTGTTGCCACGATCAGCATGGACACAAACGATGCTACCGATAACCACAATTTTCTGCTTGTCAGCTTTCTGATGATCTGCTCTTTCTTCATACTTTTCACCTTTTTAACCTTTCTGTTCATCTTCCAAATCTGCGATTCTGTGATTGATAACCTTGATCTGCTCTTCCACCACGGGCATCCGCCGGGCAAAATTGTTGTGTTCCCGGACTTCCCGCGTCAGCTCATCGATCTTGCAATCTGTGACCGCCTGCGCCGTTTCCAGTTGATGCTCGATCTTTTTATTGCTGTTGCTGTTGGTGATAATAACGCCAATCAGCGATAATACACCGACAATGACCGATGCACCCGCTCCGATTAATGCTGCCATATGATTCCTCCTTTCTCCACATATAAAAAGCCGGTACCCGCTCGGGCTCCGGCTCTTTGGCGCTTTTAGCTTGTTACCAAATAGATTGTCAGAAATGCTGTCATATTTCTGCTGACACCGGTCGTTCCACCGCTGGCTGTCATTCCACTCAGTGTCAGAATTCCAGTGTCGCTGTTGTAGCTGTATCGTGGTTTGATCCAGTAATCCGGGAAATTACCAGAACCCGCAACCGATGTGTTCACGCTGCCGGTCCCCTTCACATCCGACTGAATGAAGAAATTATCATTTGTCAGGGCAGGCCAGTTGCTGCAGAAATTCTTAATGTCATGCTGAGTTGCGGTGGAATTGCTGGCAATTAATGTCCGTGTTAATTTTCCCCCACCACTTCCGCACAAATTATCCCGTACCGCCATTACACATTCACCACCTTTACGTTTGAAATTGTGACCGCCGCCGTGAGTGCAGAGCCGAATGTCAGCGTCAGGCTGCCCGCCGTTTGTGAATACGTCACGCCTGCGGATGCTACCGTTTCCTTACTTGCTTCCGCAAAATATATATCAATCAGGGAATCCGCGGTGATGTGGTCACTGGAGATGACCGCAGTGGTCGCGCCTGACTCAATCGCCTGTGCCCCAAGCGTGTACCCGATTGCTTCTGCTATTCGCGATTCCAGATCATTCATGGTTGCGGCATTGAACGCATCTCCCTCCTGTGATACCGTTCCCTCATTTCGTTCCACGGTCACCGTCTCTGTGCTGCCGTCGGTTTTGGTCAGCTTACGCCGTGTCGGGTATTCGGTGATTCTGTCTTTCCACGTTTTTGTTACAAATCCCATTGCTCATCCTCCTTCTATAAGATCAATCCAATGCTTTCGCCGGAGTATATCTCCCCGGTATAATATACAAACTGGGCGCTCAGCACCTCATACACATCTGACAATATCCGATCCACCGCGTTGATTTTCTGCCATGTATTGTATGGCAGTTCCGGCACTGCCGGGGTATCAGCATGGACACAATACGCCGCCCGGATCGCTGACACGTTCGACCGCATATCTGAAAAATAGGCATCCGTTGGGAAATCCGGCACATCGCCCACATGGCTGGTGTTTCCCAATTCCAGTACATCTATCAATATCTGGATATTGTTCTCTATCCGCGACAGATCAGATACATTCAGACATCCCTTCAATCCGGCGAGATATTCCGATTTCTGCGCCGCTGTAAGGTTTTCCCATCCGGCGGCAATCAGATCTCGTGCATGCTCCACGTCCTCCTGCGTCCTGTCTGTTACAGGCGGAATCCATATGTAAGGATAACTATAGCCGGATGAAGATCTGAGGCGCGTTCTCATCCTTTTCTGCGGCTGTTTCCGGTAATATGGGTTAATTGGTCGTAGATCCATCAAATCAGCCCCCTTTCGCCCGCGTAGAACTCTCCGGCATATGCATACGCGGTCGTTATTTTGCTATACCCCCTGCACTTCGCTGTTGCGATATATCCGCCTGTCAGGTCTATGGTCTGCTGGCAGATACCGGTTGTGACGATGCCGCCGCCCGCATCCCGGATGTTCACCCAATCGCCTGTCCGTTCAGATTCCGCCAGATAGTCCATTGATACGATCTGCCGCAGCTGGTAGTAGTTTAACAGGCGCCGCGCCACATCCCGGACACGATCTGCATTGAACAGGGTGCAACCGTCATATGACAGCACATTTTCTTCCTCGCCTGCCTCGATGATGTCGACATGGGCGGTATAGGTCAGCGTATTGCTGTCATATTTTTTCCCGGTGATTGTGCAGGATCCCGCATCCGCCATCGTGATTTTCACATAATTGGTGGACGCCTCCGCGATGGCGCCGCCCGTAGCACTCAGTGTGTTCGGGGCATACGGTTCAGACAATTCTATGACGCTCGTTCCCGCCGGCAGCGTATCGTTATAGACCTCTGATGCATCCGACTGCAGACTGTATGATTTATAGGAAATACTGATCCCGGACACATAATCATCCATCTCGATGGTGGTGCCCATAAACTTCCGGTCTGTGCCTATGGTGCTGTCGGCGTATCTGTCCGGCATCCTGATATCTATACCACCCTGTCGGTTGCAGCCTGCCACGGCACCGCAAGCAAATACAACCTGCTGCAATGCCTCGCGGTGTGTGCAGATGGGGATATGTCCATACAGCGGAATGGCTGCCACATCATCCGCAACCGTGTATTCCGTCACGCCTGCAGATGCCATGATCGCGGCAATCACCACCCCGGCTGTCTCCCCGTCATACACCTTTCCGCCGTAAAATTTGGTTTTATCAATCAGTCCGATCAGGTCAATCAATGAAAAGCTGACTATATTGCCGCTGCTCTTCCATGTTTCGATATAGAACGCCCCGCAGGGGATATCCATTGTGGCTGTTTCTTCGGTGATGGAAATCTGCTGGCGTTTCTGTATGGACTTCCACATGCCATCTTGATTCGATAATTCAAAATCATTATCTTCATCCACAATGGCTATGTCGCATGTGCCGATCGGAATTGTTGCCGATGTGCTGTCCACCTCTTCCGTCACGGATGCGGACTGGATATCCCCGTCCGTCCATTCGATCTGGGTGCCGTATCTGATATACGACAGTTTCACACGCTGTCCGGGCAACCGCGTTTTTTCAAATGTGATTATCACCTTGCCATAGTTCTCCACCTGCTCGCGGCAGAAGTATTGCAGCGCGTCCGGCCGGAAGGTCTTTTCAATGATCTTTTCTCCGGTCAATTCGTACCATGCAATCTTAACCTGCGAAGGATAATCGCCAATGAAACACAACGTAATGCCGGCGGAGGTATGTTTGGATGTGAAGTTGATCGTCAGCGCCGGTCTATCCTCAAAATCACAATCATCCCCGGAAACTGTGTCGGACACAAACGGCAGTCTGCTTTCCTCTTCCAATACCACCGACCCGCCATCCAGCAAGATGTTGTTAAGATCAGGTATCATGTAATCGGGATAGTCCGCCTTTTCCTTTAATAGCACAAGGCTTCCCACGCTCGCATTATCCGCCGATGCCGCCGCACTGTCAGATATGGCAGATGTATCTATAAATTCCATATGTGCCCTGCAGTTTGTGTATGGCATCGGGTTCCCTCCTATCGATCTCAAATAAAAAGCCGGGTAGACTAATCTACTCGGCTCAAGGCGCTTGATAAACTATGGAATTAAATCCAGAAAAGTATAAACGAAATAATATTCCCCGCAACTGCGAATCCACTCTTGCGGTTCTTTGAAAACATTCCAATCACACCAAAGATGAATGCAATGACAATAAGAATATTTTGCCACATATGCAGCATTTCTGATACATAGACTGCTGCCCATCCAGATATAGAATGTCTTCCTACGAAGAGCGAGAACGCCACAACAGCCAAAGCAAATGATGCTATACCAAATCCGCTCTGTTTTTGTGGTTCATTCTCCTGTGTACTCTCTTCCTGTTCTTCTACTTCCTCCTCTATCTCAATAGGGCAATTGCAGTATGGGCAAAAAAACTCAGAATCATCAATCTCTTTTCCACACTTTGGACATGCTATCTTCATGGTATCCCCTTCTTACATGTATAATTCGATAACATGTTCATTATAAATCATACATGCACATATTGGAAGAGTTTTTTATCTTGCAGGCACCCTGAATGGCTTCTTTGCCGTAAATTTACATTTTAATCCTGTAAATCTCGCTGTTTTGCTCCTGATAACCTGTATTTGATCGGAAATGCCAGATACATATCCTCGAAATTGATACATACCGGTTGTTGTAGGTATTGCAAAGTCGTGAAATTCAACCGGCTCTGTTAATTTGTCTACCAGCCTTTCATACAAACTATCATTTTCAAACGTACCAAACCCTATCGTGTAATTTGCATATACACCAATCAGCCCTCGCTTCAAATCTCCATCCTCAGTTCGTTGGGCATACTTATCAAGGAAGTCGAAATTACGTTGAATAGAAAGAATCGGTACATCATAATATATCCCGTCGATGCTGATTCCTTGTGTGTATTTTGACATTTTACCTCCTCTTATTTTGTCCTGAAATTTACGCCTATTCTTTGTTGCTCGGCATTGAAAAATGGCACTTCCTGCTTGGCAAACTGCTTTCCATCCATTTCAAATATGACTACCATTTTGCCACCTGCGGATCCCACGCTGTTACGTTCAAGAACATTTTGCATAGCTTCCTCCATAACAGAGAGTGGCGTTTCCACATTTACGCCATTTGTTTGATCCCCGAGTACGGCAAGAAACTGCTTGTTTGGTGGAATCACCGCGCCAGTGGCAAGATGCGGTATTCTGTCAAGCTGTATTGTATTCGCAGTAGGTATCGCGCTGCCCCCGTTCACATTTGCCACCGTGTTGTAGCTATTAATCAACAAATTAATAGCTTTCAAAAGCTGGTTTACTGCAACCTCAAAACTGCTTATTATAGCGTTCAATATACCATTTACATCACTCTCAACACCCACAAATCCGGTAGTAAAACCTGTTCTCACATTTTCCCCAAGCACTTTCCACTTTTCCGTAGAAAAGAACGGAATCACGGTCTCCTCTGACCATTTATTCAATGTTCCCTTGGTTTGAGTAGCACTTTTCAACACACCGTTGTTATATCCGGCAATACTGTCTTCACCAAACCCCTGCATGGTTTTCGATGGACTACCAAATTTTAATGGACCGTCATGGAAATTTTTTATTATATCCTCACTCCATAAGTCAAGATGTCTTTTACTTTCTCCAAATGTATTCTTTAGACCCTCATTATAGCCTTCTACGGTATTTTTTCCGGCTTCTTCAGAATATCCGCCCAACCTATTGAGCCATTCAGCCATTGCAATATCAGTTTCTGAAAGACTACTTTCCACATTGTTTTTCATAGTAATCCCAGAGCTAGAGACATTTTCTGCAACGACATTTTTCATATTGCTGCTGCCATCTTGCATGACCTTAAAAAATGCAAGTGCTTCGTCCTTCATGTTCCACATAGGCTTTGAGAATTCGTCAAATGCTGTTGACGCACTTACTGTCCCATCAGCAACCAATTCCATGCCATCATAGATTTGTTTTAATGTATCTACGCTTGCATCATAAAGAAAAGTAAAGCTATCTGCAAGATCCATCAGTTCCGGGTTTGCGCACAACATAGCCTGACGCAATGTTTCCATTTCATCAGCACTTAATGACCATTTATCCTGCATTTTAGCCATTTGTTCATCTGTATATATCATGCCGTTTGCTATATCGTCATATGCGGCAGACAGCGCGCTTGCTGCTTCTGATGCCACTCCAAATGTGGCCGGAAGACCGCCCATAGCATCTCCGATATCTTCCATTGTGCCTAAGAAACCTCTGTCTTTTGCTGTATCGGCCCATCCTTCCTTGCCCGTTATCGCTTCTATTGCCTCACTGCCAAAATACCATGTCAGAGCTTCAAGAATAGCGGCTTCTGCCGCCGTGCTTACAGCCGATGATAATACAGTAGATAGTGATCCTTGAACAACCGTTCCCAGTGTCGCAAAAGTTGCCGGACCCAAACCTGTAAATTTTAATAACGCAATTCCCGTTATAATAGCCGTTTCAATTGGTGCAGCTTTAAAAGACGAAGCCCAAATTTCTACACCTGCATTAATCGCCGTCCATATAAGGTTTCCAACAGATTTCAGCACCTCCACCCATTGAATTCCTTCCAAAAAATCACCAATACTATCGCCCACTTTTTCCCAGTCTACCTGTTCAATTGCCTCTGAAAACATGTCAAGTATCGCAGATGCAAGACCTGATACGTCTCTTCCAGCTGAGAAAAAATCCCCCTTTGCAAAATCCGACACGATTTTCTTTATCATGTCTGACAATTCTTTAAATTTATCCATCGCCCACTGCAATTGATAACTTATTTTTGCTGTTATGCTCTCGGTTTCCGGCAATACTGTTGAGGTCGTAATACTTCCCGTTCCCTGTGCTATCGTTGCACTTGAAGCGTTGGATTGTTGAAGGACATCCAAATCATCAAATGCTGCCGTGGCATCCTCTGCCTTGCGTGCGGCTTCGGCTGTGGCATTTCCGTAATCCTTCATTGCATCTGCTGCGTCTGATGCACTGTCTGCATTGTATGCAAGTTGCTGTGCTTGCACGCCAAATACGCTTGTGAGCAGTTTGCTTGCAGCATTGGCAACATTGATAAGTCCAGCTACAATATTATTTAGCCCTTTTACAACAGGAGTAAGTACACTAATCAGTCCGCTACCTAAAACAGACAAAAGTTCCTTCCACTGTTCTGTCAAAATTCTTGTCTGATTTGCCCAGGTATCCTGTGTATCAATAAAGTCATTTCCGATGAACGAAAGTTGTTCCGTTACATACTTGTAGCGTAGTTTCACCTTCTCACTCTGATTCATCGCAGAAATAGTCTTTTTGATTCCCTGCTCATATGCAAATTGCTGAAGATTGACTTCCGTCATAACTACGCCGAATTGCTTTAGAGTTTCCGTTTCCCCTGTGTATATGGATTTCAGCGCTGTACTCGCAATGTCCTGCCTGACATTATAAAACGATGCCATATTGCCTGTGAGTGATGTAAGTGCAAGTGCCATATTTTTTGCGTCGTCAGCAGAATCCAACATGGATCTGCCCATTGACATAAATGTGGAGCCTGTCTGATATGCGGTAAGCCGTGACATACCGAGATTTTTAATTGCATTGTCAGCCAGTGCGTCCATTTCCGACCGCATACTTCTAAATGCTTTGCTTACCACATTGTCAACCTCGGTAATGTCAGATGCAAGGTTTATTGCCTCATTCCCCATTTTTACCAATGAGCTTACTGAGAATGCAACTCCCACCACTGCAGCAAATTTTCCGAGACTAGCCCTCATTTTCTGCAGACCGGTATTAAATCCCTGCGTATTTATGTTAGTGTTAATTCTAATTTCGCCATCGTATTGTGCCACTTTTTTCACCTCGCCCTACGGCTCTGGCTCATGGCGCTGGCTCCTGTTATTCATCTGCTGCCAGTTGTGACAAGAAGTCATCAATTGCAGCCTGCTCCTCTTCATTGAATACGGGTTTCAATGCGTATTTTCTCTTCAAATCTGCATATGTCTTTCGTGTTTCAGCAGGCATGTCACTCGTAATCTTTTTGGTTCGATACTCGATTACATTGGTGAACGCGCATTCCCCCAAATCCCCTATCATGGCAAGAAATTTAAACCAGTGAAGATTTTCTCTTTCAAGATCAATATTATAATTCTTCTTGAACCCTGTTATAATTCTCCCTGAGTCCACATCGAAATCAAAAAAATCCTCTCCATCTGTACTTTTTTCCTCTGGAATACACCCTCCATTGATAAACCACGTAAGCCCGGCTTGCGCAGTTTCCTGATCCGGCACTCCGTTACCAAACAGAAGGTACAATGCCGTTGCAACTCGCTCGTACTCGCTCATATCTTCGTCAGCCAAACATTGGCAAATCTGAATGCCAATACGAAAGTCTGTGCGAATTAAATATCCCGCATATTCTGTTGGATACCCATCCAATATGGGATTCATCGTGCCTCCCCCATGCGTGCAGGGCTATACTTGTCCGAGATCTTTTTGCGACGCTTATTGCCATACTTCTGAATGATAGGAATAATTTGCTCGAAAAAGTCTGTAACCGCGTCAACATCCGGGACAATGTTGCCAAATACCTTTCTGCATGTTCCAGTTCCAAGCAAATTGTCAATATCGACCATCATCGCCTTATGCATCTCGAGATCTGCGTCTATTTCCTCCGCTATAGACATCTCTTCTTTAGCATTTCTTTGCTTCTCATACTCTTCGATTCGCTTGGTAAGATTCTCGTACAGCGTATAGAATCTTTTAGGAAAATCTCTGTCTGCAAGATTCAGGGTAATAATTTCCCCCTCATCATTCACTTCGATTTTCACAATATTATCATTGTTTCTTACTAATTTTTCCATGCTATGTCCTTTCTTTTATGGGCGGTCATATAGACCGCCCATAAAAATCACTCACTCTCTGTAAACGTCTTTGTACTCGGGTTGAAAGTCCCCGGCACCGGATCCCCCTTGTAATTGAGTGTAAAACCGATGCTCAGCGGATCCGTTGCGGGACCACCGAAGCTGTCAATCTGCACCGACACACTCTGTTTCTCAGCGGTGTACGCCCCCGCCGATTCAGTGTCAAATGCATCGACCGTTACAATATCTGTAACCGCATCCTCTCCGATTGCTCTTGTCTTTCTGATATTGTTCACAAATTCAAACACCGGATCACCTTTCTTCACCTGCATGGTAACAGGCGCATTGGGCTGATAACCTGTGATAGATGTATCCGCGGAATCCTGATTGATAAACTGCTCCGTCTTAGTTTGTGGATTGTACGAGATAGATAATTCCGTAACTCCCTGTCCAATCAAAGCATAAGACGCTGTACTGGACGGCGCTGTGTTCAGAAATGTCATAAACAAACTTCTTTTTGCCATATGTGACTATCCTCCTATTGGTTATTATTTCGTATATGTGATACCTACCGTCATTTGGTAGATACTATCCTTTGTTTCTGTCCTGTCAATGCAGAACGGCGTTGTAACGCTAATTTGCTGCACCAATGCCCCCATAATTTCAGGGAAACATTTGTTTCTATTTTGATCCTCTACCCACTCCTCCAACGCTTCACCAAATCCGTTGTTATCCATACAGTCGTCATTGGTGATGTTTGGCAGTTTTGCAACAATCATGTAGTGATCCGTAATTTCCTGCGCACCAGTAATGTACGCTTTTACGTTACGAACCGGTTCCTTTACAAGCGCATAATCTACATTGCCGTGCATCAGATCTGTGTCGATATGCTTCATCTTCCAGTATTCCTCGGGGTTAAATGTTTTCAACCACTTGATAATGGCACCTGATACTGTCATCGTCTGACAATCCTCCTTACACCTTGCTCTATCTCTTCGCGGCCACCATTCTGCATATACCGATCCGCCCAATAACCGCCACGCATGGGCGCACCCTGAAAATCATACTCCGGGTGGTAATATAGGCGCCGCGCATAGGGTGTATTCCATACCACATCGGTTCCATTTTCAATATGGCAACTGTCAATCAGCCTTCCGGGATTTTCAAATTTCCCCGCGACATCAAACGGTACAAACGGTTGCACGTTTTTCATAAATTCATTGGTGACATACTGCTGCACCCGCCCGCGTTCTTCCAATCCCAACTTCTTGATGCAATCGCCCAGATGAAACGTACAAGTGTAATTACTTCTGCTCACTTTCCCACCACCTTGATATGCTTAAGCCGTGGACGGTTCCGGTTATCCGATACCGCCGTGACAGTCACCGCATACTGGAAATCATCCTGCAGATCACAAAGCTTGTATGCGCGACTGATCTCCTTGTCGGATTCCCCCAGCACGATCACATCCTGTCCTGATCTCGGATTCAGTGTCCAATACTCTGCGGCAGCATCGGCGGTCAACTTGGCAAACTCCGTCGGCGGCAGATACGGCTTGTTGCCGTACCCGCGCTGGAAGTCCACTGTGATGCTCTCCACCTTACTTTCCGTCTGCACGTTGCCGGAAGTTGTGATTTCCGTCTTGTTGTGGCTCCACTGAATGCCCTTGACCACTGATCGAATCCATGTCTCCTTTTCAGTGTCAGGATCCCTGTGGTAGTTGTAGACCGTCATGGTGTCGTTAAACAAAACACTCATAGTGCACCTGCCAATCCCGTCCCGGACAGCCCGGAACGCACGACAGAGGTAATCTGATCTTCCTTTTCCTGTGCCGTGGTGACCTTGTAGGATTCCGAATACCCGTCATTGCTGACGGATGTAATACCGGTTCCCATGCCAGAAGCCTCCTGCATACTCATAGTGGCAAGAAGCTGACAAAATGTGTCCTGAATCTGTGCATGCACTTGCTTCTGGAAATCCGTAGCCGTGTCCTCGTTGTAGGCATCCTCAAACCGCTTCTCCCGCATGTGGGTAATGCTGTTCAGCTTGATTTCCGCCAGTTTGGACAGCCGATCAAACTCTGTCTCGTCCGCAATATTGGTATAAAGGGAGCGGTACTGCTCCCACGTTATGTAAGACATACTGCTCCCTCCTTTTCTACTCTGCTACGGGATCCTCTTCTGCCTTGCCCTTTCTTGTGGACTTCTTGGCTCTCAGATCCGCGATCTCCTGCTGCAGTGCAGCGTTTTCCGCTTTCAGATGCGCGATCTCGACAAGCAGCTTCTTATCCTCTTCGCTCTTGGGCGCTGCGCCCATTCCCACTGTTCTCATAGGCTACCTCCTTATGCCTGATGGCTCAGATAGATACCAGCCACCTTGTTCTTGTAGGCGTCCACAAGACCGTATTTGCGGTACTTGATGATGTCAGCGTCCGCATCCGGGTTTGCAGATGCCGGGATCACATTGGACACCACATGCTTGTCATGCTTGATGATGGCGGGCTTGTGGATGATCATGAAGTTAATGTTCTTTGCCGCCTCCTGCACCATCTCGTAATAGGTGCCGATTGCAGATGTCTGCGGGCTGTCCACTTTGCTGTATACGCCGCTGCTCTCGGTGTAATAGGTTTTGCTGCTTACAACCGCGGTATCGGTGGTCTTTGCATACTTGGCTGTACCTTTACGGTAATGTCCGGCTTCCTCACCCGCGGACTTGCCGTTCAACAGATCAATGGAAGTATAAAATCTTCCATGCGGCACGGCTTTCTTGATTGCAAATGCCGCCAGAATCTCCTTGGACTTGTAGGTGTCCATCATGAGCAGCGCGTTGAGCAGATTTGCTGTTGCATACAGGATCCTGCCCTCTTCCGGCACCTCGTCATTATCCATCGTGTTTTTTGCTTCCAGCAGCTCTGCCAGAAACGCATCCGCGGTGGTGATAGACTTTGCTTCGCCCTTGGAAATACCGGCAATCCCTGCCAGTGTAGCAAAGGTAAAGGCATCTGCTTCCGGTGCTACCTTGGTACGCATCAGTTCCGCGCCTGCCATGCCGAAAGCAATGTTAAAGCTCTCCTGATTGTCCATCGCATCCACGGACAGCTTGGCGCCACGATCATAATTGTACTCAGTGGACGCCCATCTGAAGTCGACCGTTCCCTGCGTGTAACCGCTGTTGCGGTCATAGTCTCCGAGACCGGTTACTGCAATCTGAGGATACACGATCTCTTTCGCATTTGCTCCGGCTTTTACCATTGCCGGATCACCTGTCAGATCACTCGTCACAGATTCTCTCTTGTATACCTCATCGAGCAGAGGTACATAGTTCTTTGCCAATGCAATTGTGTTAGGCATTTAATTTTCCTCCTTACTTGGTTTCCTGCACGGGTGGAAGTCCCATAGCTGCTCTCATGGCAGCTTCGTTGGCATCATTATTGCCGCCGCCATTCACCCGTCCAATCAAATTTCCTGTTCCTACCGGATTAGGCTCCGGCTCGCCGAAGAGCATCTTGCTATCTTCTTTCTCGGTCAGTGCTTTCAGTGCTGCAGCAATATCCTCTTTCTGATTCTTGGATGCTTTCAGTGTAGGAACATCCAATAAAGCGGTGATTGCCTTGGCGTTCTTACCCTTGACCGCTGCAATGCTTTCCTTGACCAGATCATCAAAATCACGATCCGCAATCTTAGCATCGTAATCCTTCTGGATATTGGACTTTTCGTTTTCCAAATCTTTGATGCGCTGGTTAAGCCCGGACACATCCACATCCTTGAACTCATCAAGTTTGGTCTGCAGGTCCTTCATGGCGGTATCATTGGCCTTGATGGTCTCGTTTGCTGCTTCCAGCTTCTCCTTCTGCTTGTCGTAGTCGGCTACCGTCTTATAGTTTTCCGCCACTGCCTTGTCCAGATCGGCTTCCTTCTCCTTAGGCACCTCGATGCCCAGCTCCTTCAAGATAGTTAAAATGTTCTTCATATGGTTCTCCTTAAATGATTTATTTACCGGGCTTTCCCCGGTATGGGATAATTGCGGGGATAGGATTTGAACCTATGGCCTCCGGGTTATGAACCCGACGAGCTTCCAGACTGCTCCACCCCGCCTTGCGACAATAAAAAAGCGCCTCGCAGCAATTCAATTAAGAATTAACTACTTGGCGCTTAGGCTCTATTGTCATAATTGATTCAGTTTTACATTTTTTGCAGTACCCCGGGAAATTCCTTAATACAGTGTCTCTTCGTAACATCTGCATATGTGGATTTCCGCAGCGAGGGCACTTACACCAATAATATCCTTTTGGCAGCATATACAACCCTCCATAGGGATATTATAGCAGAACTTATGTTTTGATGCAATGATATAATTGTAAATTATGTGTTATAACCCAGGTACAACCTCTTTTATTCCTTTTGCCGCATTATACATTCTCTGCATAATAGAGTTTTCCTGCAGATACTCTAATCCTTTCAGTGTAATTTGAATATTACGGCAATCGCAGTTCCTGTTTCCGGATATATCTCTCATTATTCGGACACCTTTAATGTATCCTACATCCTCCATCATCTCAATGTACCTCATCCAACGCTCATCACTTACGCATAGGGCATTCGCATCAAATTTTCCTATATCTGCATACTCGTTATCCATTTCTTTCTCAAGTTGTGACAGAATTTTATATACTGCTCTGAAGTTATCCATTACTATTCCTCCATTATTGCCTGAATACGTGGCATATACTTGTTGGCAAGTATTGTGTGCGCTGTTGTTCTTGGACCATCAAGATGTCTTCCATCTGGTGCGGGTGTTTCCTGCTCCATTTTTTTCATCTCACTTTCCCACTCATCAGTGATTGCCTTTATTCTATCTTTTTGGTCTTGTGTCAATACTCTTTCGCTCATATTGTATATACCCTCTACGCTCAAGACTTTTCATGATGCAATGCTGCATTTCACCATCGTTTCCATATTTTTCCATATCTTCAACAAACCATCTCCACGCCTGATTATAGGTTATTTCGTCCATAGGAACAATCCGGCGTGCATAATAATCATATTGCTCATTAACCAAATACCAATCTGCGCATCCTCTGTCACGTATTGCATTAAAGTCATCCTCACCAAATGAAACAATCCCATTGGACTTAGGATGATTATGCAATACGGTGCAATCCGTCAAATCAAGACTTCCGATACTTACAGTTTCTTCATCTCCCTCATTGTAGTACACATTGCCAGCTTTATCAATAACATATACCTTCTCAATTTCGCTGTTTCTAATCTGTTCTCCAAAGTATTCTACGGCTTCTTGTTTTTTGCTTATATCAATCTGCCCGATACAAACCGGCTCTTCACCATCCCCAATTTTGTCAGATGCACTAAGTGTATTTGCACGTAATTCGCTTTCATATGTTATATCAGTATATTTCTTCCACGCCTTGGTTTTCTTCAAGTCCGCCGTGCCGCACTCATATCGGAGCCGGCTTGTTTCTTCCGGCACTCCGCACATTTTGCAAAATTCTTTGTACTTGGCAGTTTTCTCCTTGATTTTAACCTGCAGCTCTCTGGTATCATTTCCCAATGCCTCTTCTGCTTCCTTTTCCCGCTTCAATGCCCGGATATTCCGCTCCATAGCACGCATCTTCTGAGTCATGGCGTAGTAGTCGTAGGTTTTGCCGCCTATGGTGACCGGTTTTGGCTCTGCCTGCTCCTTTGGCAGACTGGAAGCACCCTCAAACCACACATAATGCCTGTGCCGACAGTTATAGCCGTACAGACCGGTAGGATCGCTCTCATGCGCCCCATCCACACTATACCCGGTGGCACGCCACAGATCCGTTATGTAGTCCTGTCCGATGCGCTTGGCTTCTTCGGAATAGTTCTTACCCTCTTTGATGTAATACACCCTGCCCTGCCACTGCTCATGGTTGGCATGTCCGGTTCCGGTGTTGCGGGCACCCCAGTGTTTGGACACATATACCAGATTCTCCCCGGTCTGCTCTATGTTCTTATCCTGTACTTTCCCGGCAAGCTGATGGCACCCGGTTCTGATTGCCAGCCTTGCCGCCGTGTCGAGCTGCATGCTATACCCTGATGCAAAGTCAATAGACCGCAAGCCGCTCTGTGCCAGATCATGCACCACATCCCGGACAACCTTATCCTGTGAGAATGTGCCGGAGCATATCTTTATGACCGCTTTGTCCAGTTCTCTTCGGTATGCGTTCTCTATGCCCTCACAGCCGCTCATAACCTTAAAGCCGGTAGTCTGTGTCATGTTCTTCAATTCGCCGGCTGTTTGAGCCGCAAAAGAGTCCACCATCTCTTTCAGATAGGAGTTGTCCGTCAGATTCTTTCCTGCCTCTTTCCAGACGGATAGGTCATTTGCCCATGACATATTACCCGCACCGGCTACAATCTCCTCATTCGCCTTATATGCCGCTCTGGTGATGTCGTTTATAATCTTCCGCACTTCCCTCTTGTATTCCAGCGTATTCTTTGCCACTGCCTTTCTGAAATCAGGGTCAGCATTCAGCATCTTCATGGCTTCCTTACGAATCCGCGCCGGACTATACCCCAGTTTCATCAAGGCTATGGCCTGCAGCTCCGCCGTGCGGCTATATGTAAGGGTCTTGGCTATTCTGCGTGCTATATCCGCTATGACCTCTTTCTCCAAATACTGGAACAGAGGCGTTATGGTTTCTGATATGATTTCCAGCTGTTCCTCTGTAAGCATAGGCACCTCTTTCTGTTAATCATCCGCTTCCGGATCCTGTTTCTGCTCCTCTTCCTGCTTCGCTTCCACCATTGCCCTTGCCTCTTCCTCTGTGATACTGTATGCGTCCATCAAATACCAGATTTTCAGCTCCGGGATGTCAAATGAAAGGGCATCATTGCGCTTACGTTCCAGCTCCGCCTCTTTGTCGGTGATGTAACTATCATCGAAGTCCACAAGAATATCCTGTTCCGGATTGAACGCCTTGCCCTGAAAGGTGTTGGCGAACCACATCACAGCGCGGCAGATGTCCTGTATGTATCGGATGGCTTCCTGACGCTGGCGGTTGAGCTCCTGCATCTGATCTTGACGCTCCCCGGCATATTCGGTAGCTGTCTTGATCTGTCCGTTCTCAAAACTGTATTTCTTCGTTCCGTACCCGAAGGACATCGATAACAGGGACAACGCCAATTCAAATGCTTTTGTAACCTGTTCGATTCGGATCTCCGGGTTGTACTCCTGAATCATGCCTTTTTCATCCGGCAGCTTTTCCCCGGTGAACACAAACAGTTTCTTTTGTTCTGGCGTCAGTCTCGGCTTGCCATTCTCGTCGAACTCACAAAGTAATTCGTTGATGAGAATAATCTTCTCCGCCTTGTCCAGATCAGAAAAGAGAACGTTATAGCACAGATCAACCACTTTAAGCGCTGGGATAGCATCCCACAGTTTGGGCAGCCCGTACCCGGTCATATTGTCCAGATTGTTGACCTCTGCGTTGCGCATCACGGCAAAAGGCTTCACCTCTCCCAGCTGCACGATCGTTTCCAGATCCGTCAATTCATTTCCCTTATCGTCAAATACATGCGTCTCTGCAATATACATACCATTCTCGCTCAGGGTAAACAGGACAAGCGTGGTCTGCTTCTTTCCCCGCGCGAGACTGCTCCCGGAGAACGCCGCCTCGGTCACAATGTCATGCTCCACGCTCAACGGCATAAAGGCATCCGCCTCCACATAATTCAGTTTGATGTTGCCGCCCTGCACAGAGCCGTTGTCCATAAAGGTCGCATTATCCAGACGGATATAGCATGCCGTTGTACCATCCGCGGAAGTCTTTTCCAGCTGTCTGCGGTACTGGGTGTTGAACTTGCTGCCATCCAACACGCTCTTAACATAGTTAGCCTGCTCGCCGTCCCCAGCGTTGATCTCCAACACTTCACACAAATTTGCATCATCAGAGCAGCACCGCTTACCGAAATTCAGCCTGTTTAATTCATACGGGATACCGTTCAGCGTTTTCCGCTTGTGGAAGTCCTCAATAACCCGGTTGCTGTACCAATCATCGCACCTCTGTATCACTGAAAGCGCATTGTCGTTGACCGTGTACCCCTTGTTCTGTAAGAAATCCTTTACGCATCCTTCCATGTTCTTCTCCTTATCTCTTCAAGTCTATGTATTCCACAAAGTCCAGCCATGTATAGCAGAAACTGTCCCACCTGTCGTTGCAGTTTCCTATGTTCTTATCTTCCGGCTGGTCTGGGTGATCTTCATCCCACCGGAGCGATGCTATGGCTTTTCTCGTCTGTACGCACCGCTTATTGATCTTCAATCTGCCACTGTTAAACAGCATATCCACTGTCTTGGGGCGCTCTGATATTTCATTCTTCCGGCATCCCTTGATATTCTGGTATGGGAGCCCGGCATCCTTGGCGGCACTCCGCAGACTGTTAATCATCGTCGTGCTGGCACTGTCAGGGAACACCCGATCCACACGCCCGTACTTTTTGATGCTCATTCGATAGAACTCCACGAACTTATCGCATATCTTCTTACTGTCTATGTCTTTCGATAATGGCAATCCGTCCTCTTCCAGCGCTTTGAAGTCATGATACCTGTTCTGGTAGCCGGTAAGATTGTAGGTTGTCATAGAGCCGTTGCCGCCGAAGTCAATGCCCATTACAATCTTGAAGAACGGAACCTTGAGCTTTCCTTGCGTGTCGAAGATATCCGCATCATCAAACAGATACGGTGTATCGTCCTCGGCAAAGTACCTGAAGATGATGCCGGAAGCAAGCACCCACAAACCAGAGATAAAACGATCATAGAACACGCCCTTATACATCCGCTCATACCGCTCGATGATCTTTGCCGCAAGACTGGGGTTGTCTCTCATGGTGAAATGCACCCGGATCAGGTTCTTCTCTGTGATCTTATCTATCCATTCCAGTTTTATGTAATGGTCGGGCCCTTCCGGGTTACAGTTGAACCAATACTTGGATCCCTCCACGGAGCACCGCCCTGTTGCTTGATTAACAAATGATTCTGGCATCAATGCAACCTCATCGAAGAATACTCCGGCCAGTGTGATACCCTGTATCAGATCTTGTGATCCTTCATCCTTACCACCGAACAGATAAAACGTGTTCTCCTTGTCCATCATGCGGATAATAATATAGTTCTCCGATCGATGTTCCTCTACCTGATATCCGCGGGACAAAAGCATCAATTTAAGCTGCCCGATCACGTTGCGGCGTAGGGACTGGATCGTCTTGCCGCAAATGGCTAGGTTCTGACCGTCAAAGGTTGCCATCGCCCACATGACGAACGACAGGGACATAACCGTGGTCTTTCCCGAACGAATAGAGCCGTCACAGATAATGCCATCTTTGTCAGCATACGGGCTCCCGGGCATCCACCATTCAAGAACTACCTTTTGCTTGTGGCTGAACCGGGTAAATTTAAACAATGCCTTACGTTTCAACCGCATCATCCTCCTTAAAGGTTGCAGTTACATCGCCCTGCAGTGCTTCCATGAAACCGTCCGATTCGTACTCTGTGGATCCTCCGCCCTCTTTCTCTGCCCTTCGGCGGTCAAGTTCTGCCTGGTACTTCTTGCTCTCCATATCCACCGGCAGCGCATACAGTTCCTTTATGTTTTTCAATGCGCTAGTAACCTGCGACAGTCCTAAACGATCCACCGGACCCGATGCAATGTTGATATGCTCGGTTTCGTCTATCACTTCCTTGGTAGGCTTTCCAATCGCCATATTGTCCTTATACTCCACCGTTCGGACTTTCTTCTTATCCTTCACAACATACTGTTCAAGCTGGCCAAGTGCCTGTTCGGCTTTCTCCGTTGCTATATCTGCAATCTGTAGAAGCCGGGCAATGCGGTCTGCATCCTTATCAGATGCTTTCTCCCTTGCTTTTTGGAGTGTTTGCCGTGTATACTCTGCTCTTTTATCTACCCAACCGTCTCTTGCGCATCTATCTTTCAGCGTATCAATCGGAATAGAGTATTTCTTTGACAGTGTTTCAAGGCTACAAGGCCTCTTTCTGATGTCTGTCACATACTCATGCTCTATAGCCACCCATGAGACTGATTCCGAACGTTCGCTTTTCCTGTTCGCGTCACATTCCGAACGTTCGCCATCCCATCCGTGTGTACTCTTCCACCGTCTTACCGTCCCCGGAGGTACATTCAGCTCGGCGGCAATGTCTACCAGCTTCTTTCCCTGCTTATACATCTCATATGCTTTGTCACTTAATGGATTTTTCTTTGCTGCCACTGACTACCTCCTTTCTGGCAAATAAAAAAGGACATACCATTATGGTACATCCTTTCAGCAAGCGCCCGGATTCTAACCGGGGTAACCGCTATCACGGTGTAATCACCCTATACGACTACTTGCCTCTTCTAGAGTACCATGCTTTTTTTACAAGTTCAACTATCTTCTTTTCTTGGTTTGTAAGTTTCCTTGTCCCATTTTCCTTATGATAATATCCTAAATGTGTGTGTTCCCCTGTTATGTCCACGTGATCATGCAATAAATTGATACTTTTTAACCTTTTGCCATCGCTGTCATAATAATTGATGGAATTAATCTCATTATGATCATTTATTGTCGCATATACCCTTCCCCGGGTCATTGTCTCCAGTGGATCCTTAGCATTATTGGCATCGTTATATTTTACAAACTTGATATTCCCTTCCTGCAGCAAAGTTGTGAACTCTGTTCCATATTTCCTGCCTCTCTCACTTACCCCGCTGCTTGCTCCTCTGCCGCCCATTATATTTCCCCTTGTTGTATACTAAATTGCTTTATTTTCACGATATTGCCCTTGCACTCTTCCGGCACCTTGCCGTAGAAGATAATCTGTGCGGGCTGCAACCTGTCCACCATCTCAAAATAACCATCAAGGAACTTGTGCTTGCGTTCCATGCTGTTCTGCGTACCAACAGAAGATATTGCCACCACACTGTGTGTAGGTTCTCCATCAAAGCACCACTCAAAGGATTCCTTGTCGCTCCAGCAGATGGTAGGAATAACCCTGACGTCATGCTCCTGCCAGTATGCAGCCAACCAGTGTTTCCGGTAATGGTTGTAGATCTGTAATGCCTTGGGAAAATCCGTATACATGGAGAAGTCCGGGGACATCACATAGGCGAACTGCTGCAGCACGCCAATATATCTATCCGGATCCGTCCACAGCCGAATAAACTGGTAATCATCCAAGAAAAAATGCACTCCCTTCTTTTTCCTGTCCTTGGCACTATTGGCATAATTGAACCCAATCCAGTCACATCCATCGTACTGTATGGGTGCTATCTGCGGTATCTGGTATTCTCCTATGCCGTAATAGAGTGCTCGCTGCACATTTTCATAATTTCTTCGTGTCTTATACATTCTTCCTCCCGGATAAAAAGAAAAGAGCCGATACACGGATTTCTCCGCATATCGGCTCAATGGCGCTGTTTCTATGGTAATTATATCTACTATTTGCAACACTTGCAACATTTTTTATTTACGAAACAAAGCAATTCCTTGGAATATGACACCCGCCAAGGGTATTAATACCGAGGAAATTATAATAACCCTACTAGAAAAAGATGTTGTAAGTATACTTTGATTAAGCAACTCATTTCTTTTTTCAATCATGGTACAATTACATGGGCATCGAGTTATCTTTTTATTATATTCCGCAATCAGTTCTGTTTTCTTCTCTTTCAAAAATCTCATTAACTCTTCTAGAGGAATATATGCCATAATAACTAGTATCAAAACTCCTGAAATCAATAAAAAAGAAGCAATGTTATTCGCAAATATGTTATTTATTTGATTTTCAGCAGCAATCCTGTCATTTATGATAATAAAAATACTTCCCAAGATATAAAATAATCCATACGAAAATACGCACAATACTATATCAGCAGCTTTAATAACGCTTATATTTTTATTGTAATCACACTTATTATATATTAATGCATTTTCTCTAATACACCAAAATACTATAGCTCCACCTGATAAAACCATTCCTAATAATGACAAAGAATGATACCATGTAAGTGCCAGAAACACACAATATATTAAACGTTCAAAAATATTTAAATGATAACTCCACATGCATGAACCATTTGCCTTTGCTGTGTTATAGAAAAAATAACCGCATAAGAAAGCAACAAAAAAAATAATTCCGCCTAGTACTGCCAGTAGTAATTTATTTCTCCCCGGATGTATAAAAATTCTTTCGATGTAAAATTTTTTCTGTACATGATTTGTTATAAATTCTTCTACCAACGTGGCATAATAACTAGACAAGAAATAGGATATAAAATAGAGTACCGGCAAGCACACACTATTGCTTATGTCTCTTAAATACGGCATAGATAAAGTAGATGTATTAGCACTAACAAATACATTACTTTTTATCATCACAAAAAAACTGAAAAACATATAGCGAAAGGTATAATATTAAACAACCAATTTTTTATAATTGAATTATTTAGCTTTTTGCGAAGTATGAACGCTATATTTATTTTTTTACAAGCCTCGAATATCATATAATATTTTTTAATTTTTCCATTCTTTTTCATCGATTTCTCCTTTCCTCTTTTGATGTTGTCATTATATCATTCAAGCTATCTCTATTCAATTTTCAAAGTTCGCAATCCATCGACAAAGTTCGACAATCATTCAGTTATCTTATCCAAACAATCGTTCCAGCCCGCTTTCATTGCATCTGTCCAAAAACCATTAGTGTAACATTCCTGCGGGTGAACAGTTTCCTTCTTCTCCGGCAGCCGCTCACTCACCGGTATCCATCTCTGTTCCATCTTATCCTCCCCAATCCTAATTTTCCGCCTCAAGAAGAAATTGTTTTTCCTCCAATCGCTCAAAGACCGTCTGCCCGGTCTGCGTTTCGATATACGGCAGGAAAATTTCTTCAAATCTCACCATCTGGATATCCAGCAGCGCCATCTGTGCTTCCACCCAGTCTTTCAGGATCCTCCACGCCACACGTTCCGCCTGATCTCTGGTCGCCTTGATGTTACTCCGGGGGCTGCTCTTTTTTTCCCGCTTCAAAACTTCCAGACATTCATCAATACGAACCGGTAGTTTGACCGGAATTTCCTACACTCCAGTGTCGATCAGGAAAGATAATCCCGTGATGCTCTCACCGTCATAATTCTTCATAATGCTCTTAGCCTTGTGTTTCATCAAAATGTACTCGATTTCCGACACCGTTTTAAAGCTGTCCACCGTCGTGGTGTAATTCAAAATAGCCATACTGTTTCTCCTCTCATCTACGCAAATCGGAGTTGACCGGTCTGCTATCCTATAAATTCATACCTTGCCGCGGCATATAGCCATGTTCCTTGTTTCGCGCATTTGTACATATTCACATACTCGGGGTGATAATCCTTCAACTCTATGTACCCATAAGAGCCGATGTGCTCCCTTCTGTCCTCTTCAAATTTCTCGATTTCATTTTCTTTCCCGATATGCTCGAACATACTGCCATAGTGATAGTACACATTTCCATTTTCCAAAACTGAATAGAAATTTGTTATTATTCTATCATTGTACTCATACTGGTACGCCACGACATTTGTAGCGCGGATATCCTGTGCCAAGATATGTTCATTCTCTGCAAGATACTGTGTTGCCACACTTTCTGCGAATTCTCTATCTGTGAACACAACTTTGTTTATTTGCGTGTTCCATGTACTATCCCAGCATCCGTCTATTCTCTTAAGTCGGTATCCTCGATTGCCTTCACCACAAGTCCACGTTTTGCCTGTCACAATATGAGTTTCAATATCACCGCGAACAACCTTATATACCGCCTGCCCCTCTCGTAACAGACGTGGTGGCTCATTATCCGCGGCAATCGGAGAAAGCAAATCCATAAGGCTCAACTGCCCCTCGCACTGTATCATGGCATCACCTCCGGCATAAAATCAGATAATCGCATTTGTGCCATTTCTGCATCTAATCTCTTTTTGGACAAATCATAATAATGCTTGTCCAGTTCAAACCCAACATATGGATGGTTGGTTCTGTAGCAGGCTATCAAGCTGCTGGCACTGCCTACATGAGTGTCCAAGATAATGTCTCCGGGCTTTGCATAGCGGTTCAGAAGCCATTCATATAGTGCCACTGGTTTTTGTGTGGCGTGAATTCTACCTTTTTCGTTTGACATTCCTGTCCATTCTTTAGCTGTTCCATCAAGGTTTGTCCATGCATATTCACACATTGAAAAGCTAACATCTTCTGATATTTGAGGTTTTCTCCAAATCAGAAAACATTTTGTTGGTGGAAGTTGAAAGTAATTACCCCCCCCATATAATTTGTTTCTTGCTTACTCTAAATAATTCATCGAAATATTCTTTTCTAGGTATTTCATTATCCCAATATGCTTTTGGATATTTTGATTTCTTATCTCCCTTTCTCCTACCAATGTTATGATTAATATTTATCCCATAGGGTGGATCCACAATCGCAAGGTCAAAGTAACCATCCGGGAACTCTTTCATCCCATCCATACAATCCATGTTGTAATATCCAAAATCCATTACGGCATCACCTCCGGAAAATCCTCGATTTGCATCTGTCCTTCCAGATCATCCGCAGACTTTTCATCCTCTTCGCAAGCTGCTATCATTTCTGCATCCATATCCGATTCTTTTCCAATGTCAATGAGGATCAAAGGCTGTCCTTGGTCTGTCACCCACATTACATTTTCCAACTTGTACAGTTTTCTTTTTCTTGGATTCGCGCAGATAATACTCACCGGTGCATCATCCGGAAAGCTGTTTACATATTCTTTTAATTCACTATTCTTCATTTTTTCAAAGGAACCCGATATATCGTTACCCCGGCCGGAGGTTCGGCTCCTTTCTGTTATTTCAAATCAAGTTCTAACTGTACCGCCGGTACATCTTCCCATTCGATGCCGATGTAATCCAGCACCTTTCCCCATCCATATTTCTCCCCGGTGACAGGATCCGTGACACATTTTTTCATGTAAAACTCCCACTCTCCCGGATTGTCCTCTCTCAGCCTATCAAACCTATGCGGGCGGTCTTCGATATGGATTCCAAACCCACACATGGAGCAACCGGTACGCTGTGCTCTGGTGGTGTAATAGTCTCCGTTCTCATGCTGCCTGATCTCGCCGTATGCTGACGGGATAATCGTTTCAAGCGGCTCATACGGTATCACGTTCCCGTCCTTATCCCGGCTATACGGCTGCTGATAATACAGTTCTGTAAACAGATCAATGTGGCTGTGATACCAATCATCCATTTCAATCGCCAGCCGCAGAATGTCATTCCGCATGAAGATTGCAAACGGCGCTGATCTGGTGACCGTCGCTCCGTAGTAATTGCAGCCATGTTCTACAAGCGCCTCTTCGCGCTGTCCACCTTCGGATGCCATCATGCCAAGGTATGGAAAGCTGTTATGTGCTTTCGCCCAATCGTCACACGGCTTTTCTTTCAGCCAGTAGCAACAGTCATTCGATACTTTGAAGTCCGGATTTTGATAATTCACGCCCTCATTATCGTTCTCGTAGCCACCGAACAGCTTAAGCCATTTTTGTGGCAGCTTCATGCGGCTGTTCTTTGCAAAATGTCCCTGCTCTCCACACTCGCCGGTAATAATGGCATGGCGGACGGTTTTGTTATCTTCTGTTGGATTCTGCAACAAATCAATTTTTCCTGCAATCCTCTTCGATATAACCGGAAACCCACACTCATTCAGCACCTCAACCTTGGTCTTGTAGGACTTCACCAATTCGATCCCCAAAGCCTTATGTACCTTCTGATTGCCCTTGTCCTCCACCGCCGATACTGAAATCGCCGGAACATGGATCCCGATGCTGTGCAGCCAGATAAACAATGTGATGCTGTCCAGTCCTCCGACGGAGACATGGGCTTCGCAGCCGCGCTTTTGCATCTCCTCATAAAACTCATATGCCTTTTCCGTCTGCCGCTTGATTTTATCCTCATATGGTAGCGCCTGAAGCTCGCTGAAATTCCGTTTCATATCCTTTTTTGCTTCACGCCACGCATTCCGTACAACTTCCGGAGCATCTTCCTCGATCCCGGTCAGTTCCTCTTCGTCAAACAATGTCAACTGTCTCATATTTCTTCTCGGAGTAAAGACGTCTTTATCGCTGGCCAGCAAACCTCTTACTCCTTTCTGCTATGTTTTTAGCATGGTCTAAATTTCATTCTCCTGCTCCTTGTACTGCATCCCCGCCATCCGCACCAGATAATGCTGCAGCGCATCTTCGACGCTCACGCGATATGTATTGCAGTATCGGTCAACGTACCGCTTGAAATCGGCGTTGGTGGCGTACAGGTCGTTGTAATCAATTCCCATTGGTGTCCTCCATCTCTGACAGCACCTTGATGGCTGTCGTGGTTTCCTTGTACCGTGTCTCCATTTCTTTTATCTCGGCGTCCAGCATATCCAACTTCCGATATAGTTCCGTCAAAACCTCATCTTTGGCGGAATGCAATTTTACTTCTGGGTTTGCAATTACCTTTACAGTCGCCTTTGTGGCTTTCCTCCCACGTCGCAGTTTTGGTACTTCCTGCAGTCCTACGATCCTTGCGATATCATCCGGGCTGCAGCAATTCAGCTGTGCCAATATCCTGATTTGCCGTGCCGGTTCTGCCGCTTCCTTGTAACTTCGGACGATCTCACTCTCTGTCATTTGCATAGCAGCCACCTCCTATCTGCCTAACAGCGTTTTTTCCAGTTCGCTGATGTTGTAGTCTCTCTGCTCAAATGATCCCGTCCGCGGCGCTGGGGGACTGTAATTATTAGGGAGGAAGTCGACAAAATACCCATCCTTGAGGAAGTTAATAGGGCTCTTTATGTAACGATCCTCCGCCTGATTTGCCCTGCAGGTTTTGGCGTAATTTTTTGCCGCATCCACAATATCGCGTTCTGTCAAATGTGCATCATTAACAAACAACCACGCATACGCCTGTTGCAATGCCTGCCTATTGCGTACCACTTTGGGGTACGCCGACACAAATTCATCAAATCGTGTGACGGGGGATATAGGGGGATTATTTGTTTCGTTTAGTTTAGTTTTATTAATAGGTGCAGTTTGTGGTACAGTTTGCGGTTCACTTTGTAGACCACTTTGTGGTACAGTTTGCGGTTCACTGTGAACCACAAGACTGTTAATGTGATATACTGCAGACTGGTTTCCGTTCCGTGACCGCCATGTAATATAGCCACATTGGGCGAGCTTATTTCGGGATCGTTTGACTGTGGATTCGTTTGATCCGGAGTAGAAAGCTAACACCGATAACGCTACAGTAAACTCGGTTTTCCAACCCGACCGATTAGCTATGGACATCAATGCGTACCATAAGGCTATATCAGGTGAAGAAAGTGAATTTATGGCGAGCGTATCATAGAATGCTTTCAATTCTGCCAGATAATTCATTCCACAATCCTCCCTGCCTTGTAATCCTCATACAATTCTTTTGCCCTTGTCAGATTTCTAAATGTTGACTTGGCGCGGCGTTCTTCCTGCCGGATGTATCGCTGCAAATCTTGCAGATCTTCCAGCGATGGTCTGTAATATCCTTTTCCGTTTGATAGGTTTAGTATGGTGTAGTCGCGTCGAGCCTGTTCTATAAGACTGCGCATTACCCTATCCTTATCACTGATTTTGCCATCTATCAGCCCGTTGCTGACACACATGGCAACCAACATTTTCCGTGATATGGCATTCTCCCGTCCTACCGGAATCAGATCCGCAATATCGTGATGAATCCGTTCCCCTGTTCCACTCGGAATATTAATGAAAAATGTTGCCGCTCTGAGCGTGTTTATATATTCCTTAATAGGAATTGTCGTACTCTTTCCTGTTTCACTTTGGAAAAGGCGCTGAAAGCGCTCAAGGGCATCATTCAATGTCTGGTGATACGATATGGTTTTTTCACACTGTGTCTCCTTGCCCTGCCGCATCCCTACATACGCTTTTTTTAAGGTAAACTGCATGTTCTTTTCGTCGATGAAATATCCTTGTTCCAGTTCAATCCTCACTTTGCCTCCTTTCCGCCGGTGCCTCTGCTTGCACCGGCAACATGGCATTTCCGTGATATATAATGCATAGCAAATTTAACAGGGTTTACGGTTTCTTTTGCCTGATGGCAGGTGTTTCAACCTATTTCTTCTATGACAATCTCTGTTCGGGGATTGTTTTTGTCGTACAGCACACGGCTGCCGTCCATGCCTGCAACAATGTTGCTGTTGTCGTCAGCAATCACGCCATGTTTGACCAGAACATCACATAGTGCCTCATGCAGGTTGCACAGGTCAACACGGCGGCGCGTAGGCATGTAATACAACGCCTTGATGTTCACCCTGCCGTTGATACCCAGCGCTTTCAGGAACATACCGCAGTCGGATTCGTACTGTCTGTACTGCTTACTGGGAACCACCAGCAGTCTGCCATTTACCTTGACAATCTGCTGATGATTCTTCTTTGTCACCGGCGCCACCGGAATTGTAAATTCAATCAAAGATAAGACCTCCAAAATATGTTTATAAATTCCTGTCTCGTACCATAGTGTGCTTCAAAATATTCTTGGCACTTTTGTTTCAGCATCAGATCCAGTCCTTCATTTGGTTTTGCGTGCACACTGCCATTTCCCATATTGTGAAGCGTAGGATATAGGGGAACAACAAACCCATATTTCTCGCAGATCTTCCTCCTACCTCTGCCGGGAAACACATGGTGAATATGTACCGGGCAGGACTGTGTTACATAACAGCTTTCCAGATCGTCCGTAAGAACACTCCATAATTTCATGGTTGCCACGCTTTCAGCATCCGCTCAACTTCATCCGGCGGCAATGTTTCAATGCCCATTTCCTTACAGTCAGACACAAGACCGTCAATCAACTCACTCATTTCTCTGCTGTCATAGCTGCTTGATCCACGAAGCATCACATAGGTACGATACATCTGCCCATCTTTTCCTTCTTTAACCTGCGATGTGGGTTTGATATGATATGTTTCTGCCTCCAGCGCTGTATCTTCCGCGCTGTCCGTATCAGGTATTGGCATCGTGACAATCTTTCCGTCAATATACTCTCGCTGCCCATATTTACGCAGAATCATGTTGTGCATACGTCCTTTTGATACGTGTATTTTTTCAGCCAGTTTTGTGAGCAACTGCCAATAATATGCATTGGCATCCAACGATCTCTTTTTTCGGTATTTCACTGCGCAAATATCCAGTAATTCCAAATTTTTCAGGGTATCGTAATTTTGTCTGATCTCTGCCGGCTCATTGCAGGTGAATGTTACGGTGTACTGACCCGTCTGCCAGTCCACATTGATTCCTGCTATCTTTCCTGTAAATTTCATATGTGTTCTGTCCCATCCTACATTTGCTTAAAGACCCGCATGCAGGATTTTATTTGCAAATCTGAAATATCTTCGAGCTTGTCCAGCTTATAGCGCTCGCAAATGTTCTCGATGGTTACTCCTGTGCGGTTACACTGTGCAACAATGTCTCTCAACCGCTCCGGGTATTCCTGTGCATTTAACTTGGAATCCTGCGGCGCTGCAGTATACTTTGTTTTATCTGCATCCCAGTAAACATCAGCACCTACACCAAGCATCTTGCAGGCTACTGATATGGCATCCGTTACCGCCATCTTGTAGGCTTCATCTGATACGTGGATGCCGTTTTTCTCTTTCTCGGCAAACATGTTTCCGCCTGTTCCGAAGATGGGCTGTGACCATTCACCATCCACCTTGACATATAACTCTATGTCCACAAAGGCGGCTATTTCATCTCCATAGGTTTCCAGCCGTTTATCCGTGACCTTGATGTACCAGCCTACATCACAGGGACCGAATTGCTCGGTGAGTTTCTTGATACGCCACATCGGATTGATATCCGTCTTTCCGTTAAGCCTGCCACCCTGAATTTTGCGTTTGGCATCTTCCGGCACAGCCCTCACCTTGTTGTAAATCTCCATGTTTTCCATATCAGATCAACTCCCAATCAATGCCTATGCTGTCAAGATACATTTCCAGTTTTTCCTTTGCGTCTGCCGTCAAATCCATCCGATATTCATAGAGGTTTGATTCACCGTCCATTTTCGGAATGAAACTGTCAATGACTTCCTGTGCTGTATCAGCCTTGGCCTGTTCCACTGCAGCAGCTTTTTCTTCCTCCGCCCTGCGGATGGCAGCTTCCTGCTCCTCGATAATCCGCCGCTCTGCTTCCAGTCTCTCTCTTTCCTCCCTTCGGATGCGTTCTTCCTCTTCCCTTCTTTTGCGTTCCTGCTCCCTTGCAATAATCTCCGCTTTTTGTTTCTCATAGTTGGTGATATATGTCATGGCTTCCGGAAGGCTGAGGTTCTGTCTGTATATCTGCAGCGCTTTTTCCTCCGCCTCTGATTGCATACCCTTGATTGTTGCAACTGCTGTTCTTACGGATTCCGCGAGGCTGGAAATCTCTGCCGCAATGTCCTTCTCCTTCATAGTTACATTCTCCCACTTAGGGGAAAAAATGCGATTAAGCGGAATAAATTCCCTTGCATCACCTACATTGCTACCATAAATCTCAGCGATTTTTACCCGCTTTTCCTCCTTGCGTTTTTCCTCAAATGCCTTGATCTGATCGTCAATCAAATTAATCGGTTCATCGTAGAGTGCAATCAGTTCCTTTGCCTTACTCTCAAATTCCATGTACGGCTGCATGTACGCTGCCTTTACCTCTTTTATGCGGTCAGCAAATTCTTTTTTTTCCTTCCGCAGTCCTGCCAGTTCCATCTTGGCACAGTTCTTGCTCTCCTCTGTGAACACGGCACCCCTGTATTCGTCCAGTCTTGCTGTCAGCCGCGCCTTTACGGCTTCAAAATCGCATCTGATTTCTCCTGCCGTCTGATTTACTGTTACCATTGCTTCCATATCTTTCCTCTCTTTCCGCCTCATCATAGGCTTGTCTCTTTCTCTGGTACATGTTGCGATGTTTTACTCCATATTCAATTTCATCCCACTCGCTGTCCACCACCATGCGGTTTTCAATCCGTTCCATTGTCATTTCCCTCGTAGCTCTGGCACACATTTACAACTCTGTTTACACCTGCCTTGTCAACGTTGATCTGAACGATCTGGCACTGGCAGATCCCGTTGTCATTGTGCCGGCATGTCCTATCATTGCAATCAATTATCTGCATATCAACACCATCTGTCCGTCCGGTTGCTCCGCAATGCTCCTATTCCTCATCTGGCGGTACTGCTCCTCCCTCTCTTCCATCCTTATGGCATCTTCCCGGCAATCGTCGCAGATACCACCGATAATGTCGCCGGGATCACACAGGCACTGGCAGTTCTTACACCTCACCATTGACTTTCCCTTTCTGCCATGCTAAAATAAACGTGAAAATAGCATTGACGTGTTGTTTTGACCCTGTTCTGCTGGCCGGCGTACAGGGTCATTTTCTTTATTCAGTTGTCTTTCTTCCCACTCCGGCGTTCCAACGATCAAACCGTATTCCTCAAATACCATGTACATCTTTCTGTTCCCTTCTGAAACTTCCGTTTTCGATTCCCGCCCAGACACCGCTTATGGCACCTACCGCGATCAGTGCTGCGCTGGTGATATAGCCTGTCCCGGTTTCAATAGCACCGGCTACCCCCGCCAGTCCGATCAGGATGCTGCAGAAGCTGATACCGGACAGGATCCTATGTAACTGCAATGGCTTGTCCTCCTTTCCACCGCCTAGGCGGTTTTATCTTCATTGTTGCTTTCTGTGTCCTCCGGCGGCAGCGGCCCCTCATAAATGCCATCCTTGATGCCGTAATACAAATCCACGAACGCATCTGTAATACGGTCTATGGCTCCCTCCGTGAACTCTACGGTGCATGTAATCTCGTCTGCCATCATCATCACCTCCTCTGCATTGTATGATTGAATGATTGTCCATCTTGCCTGTGCCCTCCGCGCGACGCGCAGCCATAACCACGCGCCGCTATAAATGAAAGGGGATTCATGTGCGGCTGTATGCCGCGCGGAAGGTACAGGGTGTTGCAGCACCAAATTGGAAAATCTAAAACATCGTTTGGGCTCTTGCAGACACCAGATCGGCGAGAGCCTTTGTCTTTTCGGCAATCTCATTCTCTATGTCGTTGCCTTCGTTGATGCGTTTTTTGATATGCTCCGCCAGAGTATCGATCAATTCATCTACCTTGCTCACTTCCTATCCCTCCTTTCTTTCTCATTTATCTTGTGATATACTCTCCTTATCAAACATAGGAGTGACCTATCATGGAAAAACATATTGTTCACCAAACTGTTAATCTCAACAACTTAGATTTCATCTGTAGCCGTTATGAAATGTGCGGTTGGAAAGAAATTGATATTATTGGAACTCCAAATCATCCGGAAGAGATTGTCTTTGAGTGGAATGGTTCTGGACTTCCCCAATATCCTGACCTATCCTTCCTTTGATGGATATGCTATGTATGTTCCTTCCTTTTGATAGCCTTTGTCGCCATAAAGTGCTTTCATTCTTCCAGAGGTAATTTGTTCAGTAAATTCCTGTTTGCTATGAAACACGTAAATATTTTTGCAGTCATCCGGAATTACAATTCCTATTACCTTGCTCACTCTCTATCCCTCCTTTCCTACTCCGCTTCAAACAGGTAATCAAATTTGCTTTTGAATAACCTACACAAAGCTTTGATCTCAAAAGTGGTGAATTTTCCCGTTTTCTTCTTATTCTCGTAGGACACTCTGGATATACCTAAATAATCTGCTACCTTTTGATTCGTATATCCAATCCGAGCCTGCTCGGCATCTAAATTTTTAAACAACCGTAACACTCCCTTCTCTTAATTGTTTGCATATCGCAAACTCTGATTATAATATAATTGCTTTTCGTAAACTTGTCAATACTTTTCTTTGCATTTTGTAAACTTTTTAATTGACATGTTTACAATTCAGACATATAATCTTAATTAGAAACGGAGGTGATCCGATGGGAGACAGATTTAACGAAAATTTAAAAATTGCCAGAGAACGAAAAGGGTTATCTCAAAAAGATGTTGCGGAACAAATCGGTGTTGCAAAGTCTACATATTCCTTATATGAAAGTGGAAATCGTGAGCCAAATGTGCAAACTATTAAAAAAATCGCAGATTTATTATCTACCTCTGCTGATGAGCTTTTAGGATTAGACGAACCTCGAACTATTGCCGCCCACTTCGACGGAAGCGAATATACCGAGGATGAGTTGGAAGAAATAAAACAGTTTGCAGAATTTGTAAAAAACAAGAGAAAATAGTCCTGTTTTTGGGACATCTAAACTGATAGTCTATGCATAGGGGTGAAAAAATGACTAGATACGAAAATTTGGCATCTTGTGATGATGCTAAAGATATACAAATTTACAACAGAAAATTTAACAGCCCTCGGATCCGGGGACTGTACTGTGATGGAAATGTGGCTATAAGTAAGGATATTGACACGGAAGCTGAAAGAGCCTGTGTTCTCGCTGAGGAAATTGGACATCATGCCACATCTTCCGGCAACATTTTAGACCAATCTTCCACAGCTAACCGCAAGCAGGAACGCACAGCAAGGCTCTGGGCATACAACCATCTGATCGGATTGACCGGCATAATAGACTGTTATAAATCCGGCTGCAAGAACTCATATGAAATGGCAGATCGACTAGAGATCACAGAGGAGTTTTTGGCGGATGCGCTAGCATGTTACAAGCAGAAATATGGTGTATGCATCACAGTGGACAACTATGTTATCTTTTTTGAGCCCTCACTGAGTATACTTGAAATCAAATAAATATATCTTATGGAGGGAAACTATATGGACAGAATCGGAGAGATCACTGCAAATGAGATAATGCAAAAATATAATATAGGGTATGTTCATGCACAGTCTGTAATAGATGAAATGGTTAATATCGGATATATCAGCCAAGACAGCAAAAGATATTTATTTCTTGTTACCCCTGATATTATTGACAATTATATAAAGCAATATATATCCAATGCAAAAATTGCAAATAATAGGTATTCCTTCAAAAAAAGAGGGATTCAAAATGCAAAGTTAAAAGGCCGAATAGCAACTATTCTCCTCGTCATAAGGAGACTACTAATTTCTATTCCTGCACTGATTGGAATACTTTTTGTTGCCTTTGTCGTGCAATCTGCTGTAGATTCCGATGGAAATCATTTGTCTTTAACGGAAAAAGCTATTTTCTGCGCATATTTTTACATGGTTTTTATTATTCCAGCAAATATAATATGGCAAATTATGCAAGCAAGAAAACAAAACATGAAATTATTGTTTTTCTTGCGTCGTCCACAACAATGGACTATTAAGCACTTGCGGGAAAGTAGAAAAATTCTATCTTTACTCTATCCAAATAAAAAGATTGTCATTCCTAAAAAATACGACAAGACAATTCAAGAATTAAAGAGCATCTTAATAGAAAAGCAGGAATTGGCCCAACACTATGCTGAAATAGCAAACAAAACTTATAATGAAAATGAATTTTCCACGGCAATTAATAGTTGTATATCTACGCTTGAATGGATGCAGCAATTTGAAAAATACGGTGTATTCACCGTTGGGCATTTACCTTCTGATGATATACGGACGATCAGGGAGGAGATGCCACTTTACCAAGAAAAGCTGCAAAGAAGAATATCACATATGATTTCTTCGCGCAAAGTAGAAAATGACATAGATAACATGGAAGGTCATGATTTTGAATATTTCTGTGCTGACATACTTAGGAAAAATAGATTTGCCAAGGTTGAAGTGACGCAAGGCAGTGGAGATCATGGAATTGACATTCTGGCCGAAAAGGACGGCATTTCCTATGCGATCCAATGTAAGTGTTATTCTTCCAACGTAGGCAATGCAGCTATACAGCAAGCACACACTGGAAAGAGTTTGTATCACAAGGATATAGCCGTTGTACTTACCAATCAATATTTTACACAACAAGCAATAAATGAAGCATCCGCTCTTGGTGTAAAACTTTGGGATAGAGAACACTTGATTAATCTTATAGGTAATGCCGATGCAATAGAAAAAGAGGCTCACAATTTTTAGTCACTCTATTACTCTCTAAAAAAAAACGGCAGTTCTGCCGAACTGGTGTTTGAACGGAGGGTACTAATGGGTGAAATGCTCACACAAGATGAAGCAGATAAATTATTAAATATGTTAAAAAATTCTCTTGTTGATTCTATTAACTTTCCTTCCACAGGAAAATCTATAGAATTTGATGTAAAGGGAGATGATAAGAAGGACATATTCACCATCAAAATATGTCGGGGGAAGATTGACCGTAAAAAATACGATTTGGGCGCGAGAGTACAAAAAAACGGAGTTCTCCTATTGGAACTTCATATCAATAAAAACAAAGTCCATTTAAACCCGGACGGAACTAAAATAATTGGTTCCCACTGGCATATTTATACAGAAGAATATGGGCGACGAATGGCATTTCCTGCAGAAAATATTGAATCAGATAAATTTGTGGATAATACATTAATGTTCTTAGATAAATTTCACGTAATAAAAAAGCCAACAATAAATTTTCAGTTAGAACTTTTATAAAGGGAGGATTTCTATGGATATTCAGTCTTATATTGATGAGTATGTAGATTGGTTAAAAAATGAAATTACATTCTCTAAAGTCGGAGAATACTATGAAATTAATACTCCTTTTTTAGATAATGATAACGACTACTTACAGTTTTATGTTAAACAAGATGGACAAGAAATATTTTTTACGGATGATGGATTTACTATAAATGGGTTAGAAATGGCCGGCTACAAAATGACAAAAAACCGAAAACAGCAATTATTAAGTATCCTTATCCAATATGGCGTACAACTTAATGGTAATGAGTTAATAGCAAAGGCACCCGCTAATCAATTTGCTCAAAAAAAACACGCATTTACGCAATGTCTAATGCGTGTATCTGACCTTTATTTTACATCACGTTCTAAGGTTGGTTCGTACTTTTTGGATGATATTCAGGAGTTCTTTAACCAAAACGACATATTTTGTATGGAGAATGTACAGTTTGCTGGAAAATCTGGGTTTATGCATAACTATGATTTTACTATACAGCGTTCAAAATATAAGCCAGAAAGATTATGCTTAGCAATAAACAGCCCAACAAAAGTATCTATGGGTAACGCAATTTTTGCATGGGAAGATACAAAACCTGCCAGAAAGCAAGACAGTAGATTAATTATATTTTTGAATGATGCGAACAATGTCGGAAAAGGGATTGAGGATGCTTTTTCAAACTACGATATAAATACTATTAGGTGGAGTCAAAGACAAGAACCCCAAAACGTAGAAATGCTAACAGCATAATTTAACAAAAAAACACCCAGGCGCCAAGCAGAAAAGTGACTGTGTTATCTCTTTTGAGCTCACTGAGTGTGCTCGAGATAAAATAAATTTTACCTATGAAAGGGAATTCAGTATGAACAAAAATCAAAATCAACAGCAGCACAACCGAATACCGCCTCAACAGCCGTGCAATTCAACGTGACCCTATTAAAAAAAACGTCATTGTATCGAACTGACGTTTTGGAAAAGGGGTACAAATGAATACTTTAAACACGCAGGCACCACAACAAAAGAGGAAAACTACAAAATATTTTTTTGCATCATATTCATTAATTCAAGACGCTCAATACAATTTACATTTATTAAATACGGATAAAAAATCTGCTTTTTTGGAGTGGTTAAACTCTTTTAATGATGATGGCATTAAGGAAATTGATTACACTGCTAAGCGTCACTTTTCTATTTCTTGTAAAGAATATGCAAGTGGAAATTATTTTATGAAATTTGCTAAGCGCAAAGGAACCATTGTTAATAAAAAGGCAAATAATGATTTTGTTCCTTCGGAGGTAGATGACTATCCAAACTGTAAAATATTTGTTAATCCTAACAAAAATGCAATGCTAATCGAATATAACCATGAAATTGGAAATTCAGTTTTTGAAATCAAAAAAATAATTCAAGATGTATTATGCAAGGATATTTGTAATATGGGATATAGCATTGCTATTGAATTAATTACCAGGACTATTGACTTTTGGAATTACATTAATGATAATAACGGTAAACTAACGTCTGTTGAATTTACCCTTATTCGTCCAAATTTTTTAAAAGGATATCCAACAGCAACTGATTACGTTAATGGTTTTAGTGGATATAACATTAGTTCAGTGACTACAAGAATTGAAAATACAGATGGAAACCTATCCATTCCTGCAAATAATACGTTCATCGATGATGCAATAAATTATACCGCCGCTGGTGCTGGAAAATGGTCAATATCTGTAAAAGGAAAACCTAAGAAAAAATCTTCTGAAGATACCCCTATTTATGCTAATATACCTACAGATATCGATAGCCTATCCTCTGATGTAATTCAGGAATTAAATGATTATTTTTCATCTATAGACAATATTATCAAAGAAAATAAAGGAATAAATCATGAAGAAAAAAATTTATAACATCATTATAATAATATTAATCGTTTTGATATCATTTTTCCTATCAAAGGTCTCTTATTTTCCAGAAACCACAATAATTAATATTGAATTTATGACTAATACTTGTTGTACATTATTTGGTGTTTCTCTAGCTATTCTGGCACTACTATTTACTGTAATTGATAGATATAAGGAAAATTGTGAAAAAAACATTCAAAACGAAATCTTAAAAAATTCTCTTCCAGTTTTAAAAAATATTGGAGACGATATAGTTGGCATTTTGCTGATTTTAATATTTCTATTTTTGCTTGATATATGCTCTAATCCCCTTGAGAAACTGCAAAATTTCCTTCTATCAATTAAAATAATTAAAAGCTTTGATATTCTCAGATTTTTACTTGTTTTATCACTTTCATTTCTCCTAGGTATTACAGTTGATATTACAATAGTTGTAATAAAGCTGATAAAGGGATTATTTATTTTAAATTCTGGGAATACAACTGGAACATTTGCGGTTTCACCACAAGAACGTGATTTTTTGACTTATACTCGCAAATTGAAACCACAGTATTTTAATGAATTGCTAAATTATACCAAAACATTATATACCAAGCAAATGATTGAGGATTCTCAAAAAGACAAATAAAAACCTGCCCCAGTGCTACCAACACTGAGGCAGATTCGGAACCACATCGGGAAGCCCGATACAGTCACCCTAGACAAGTGAATTGTATCATCTTCCCGGTGAAATTACAAGCACCGGGCATTTTTATGCCCAAAAATCATACGATAAGAGGGAGGATGATGCTATGGTCATTGCAATCTACCCAAGAAAATCCGTGTACCGGGACAATTCGGATTCCGTCCAGGTGCAGGTGCAGATGTGCAAGGAGTACGCCGGGATCATTTACAAGGACAAAGAAACGCAGTTCCGCATCTATGACAAGGACGAGGGCTTTTCCGGCAAAAACATGAACCGCCCATCGTTTAAGGACCTGATGCAGGATGTGAAGAACAACGAGATTGATGTGGTCATGGTCTACAAGCTGGATCGTATCAGCCGTAATGTGCAGGAGTTCTCTGCCATGTATGAGGTGTTCCAGCAGCATAACGTGTCTTTTGTGTCCGTGAAGGAATCCTTCGACACCACCACGCCGATGGGGCGCACCGTCATGTATATTCTGGCGGCATTCGCGCAGCTGGAACGGGAGAACACCTCGGAGCGTGTGGCGGACAACATGCAGGCGCTCGGCGTGTCCGGGAAGTGGACAGGCGGAAAGCTCCCCACAGGATTCACCTCTGTGCGGCGTCAGATTGGGGCAAAGGAGCATTCTTTCCTCATGGTCGATAAAAATACCATTGGGCTTGTAAAAACGCTCTACGGGCTCATTCTGGGCGGTTTCAGCATCACCAAGACGGAGCGGTACTGCCGGGACAACGGAATCCGCAGCCAGTCCGGCAAGTTTCTCAACACCTCACAGATTCATGGCATACTGACAAACCCTGTCTACTGCCAGAACAGCATGGAGGCATACTACTACCTGCAGGAGAAGGGCTGCACCCTGCCGGATCCGGCGCTGTTCGACGGCACAAAGGGTCTGATCGGGTACGGGCGCACAAAGACAGGCAAGACATCGCAGAAGATCCAGAGCATGGACAACTGGATCATCGCGGTGGGCATCCACGATCCTGTCATGCCGGCATCTGACTGGATAGCGGTGCAAAAGCGTCTGGGCACCAACAAGGCAGTGCGGACCGCAAAGCATGAGTGTGGAATCCTGAAAGGTGTGCTGCGCTGCAGGTGCGGCGCCAGAATGGAAGTCCGCACATACATCAAGAACGGTATCACGTTTTCCTACTACTTCTGCGCGGACATGGCGCGGCAGGGCAAACAGAAATGTAATACCGGGTATATCCGCGTGGAGGAAGTGGAAAAGTGCTTCCTGCGGCAATTACGGAGTATCAGATTCAACCCGGACGGATTCAAGCTTCGCCGCCAGTCGGACGGACTGGTGGACACGAAGACGCTCCGGAAGGACATCAGGACTGCAGAGGAATCCATCCGCAATCTGACGGCGGCGCTGGCACAGGCGATGGACACGGCAGCATCCGGGTATATCATAGGCAGGATTGCAGAATTGGATAAACAAAAGAATGCGTTGGAAATATCCCTGCGTAAGGCGGAGACCCGCGCCCTTGCCGAAAAATCCATTGCCGATACGGAGCGGGAAATCTATGGTGGCATCTGCTATCTGCTGGACAATTTTAATGAAATAAGCTATACTGGAAAAAACGAACTGATCCGGAAGATCATAAAGAATTGTATTTTAGATACCGAGAGTAAAAGCCTGCGCATCATTTTCTGATGCACAGGCTCAATTTTTTATTCGCATGGGTGTACCCACCTGCCCCATCATGTCATGTCCCAGGTGCGGTCTCTTGTAGCCGTAGCTGCGGCTGGAGCCGAAGTCGTCGAAGTGGCTGTACTCGAACCCGCGGGCGATGGGGGAGTACGCCTTCAGGCCGTACATCTGCTGCCACTGCACCGTGCCGTCCTCCGCTGTGGTCTCGATCTCGTATGTGCCCACCATGCCGCCCAGCACGGCGCGGTAGGCCTCCTCGTAGTAGGCGTAGTATTTCATGTCGGCGGTGAGCGTCTGCATGGTCTGCCCCTCCTCGGTGAGCGCCGCCGCCAGCTTTGCCATGTCCTTTTGCAGCTTCTTTTCGTTGTGGGCAAAGTCGCCGCCGTACTTTGCGCCCAGATAGGCGAGCATTTCCACCCAGTCAATATGTACCGCGTCCTGTGCGGTGTCCACATCCCACTCGTACGCCCGGCAGAGCGCCTCGTAGGTCACAGTGAAATCCACCCACTTGATATAGCCGTCGCTGACCGCCTCCTCCGCCCACGTTGTTCCGCTCTCCGTCGTTTTTCCGGCGCCGTCATTCTGCCTCACGCAAAAGATGCCCGCCAGTGCGATCATGCATAGCACTGACTGGGCAGCTATTGCCATTTTCAATCTCTTGATCCGATTTTCCTGCACACAGTCCTCACCCTCTGCCACCCCACCCAGGACGGCAGTTCCGATTTTCATTCAAGCCTATGTGATTTTACTTGAAGAAAGAACCAAGTCCCAACAGTTTCTCCCGGAAAGTGGGCTTGCTCTCCTCCTGCACTTCTCCCGCACCCACATTCATGCCCTGCTGTATAAGCTGTGCCTTGATGCTGCCCGCAGCCGCCTGCTGATAGAGGGCAGGGATGAAATGAAGCGTTTCTTCTACAACAACTTTGAGGATATTGCGTGGAATATCATCGACGACCGCGAAACACAGTGCGGATTCCGGGTGCAGGAAAGCTTCAGGGATTTTCTGTGCCATTTCCTGACGAAGGCGGTTGCCGGTCTTCTGGTGGACAGCTTCAAGCGTCAGCTCCCCCTCCGCCGTTTCCACAAGAGCGTCCAGCAGCTTTTCATATTCTTCCACAGTTTCATCCGAAACCCGGTACTCGTTCATATACAGGATGCGCCCATCCTCCCCGGTTCCCACCGTCAGGTCAAGTCTGAAAACGCCGTCCTCCGATTGTATCCGGAATGCAATTTCATCATATCCCTCCGGCACCGATTCCAACACCCGGTACTTCCCGGAAACATCGGACAGCACGTCATCCGCAAGCTGCATCAGCGCCTGGCGGTATTCCGTAATATCCGTCTTGACCTGCACCCACCGGTTGGAGAGCTCCGTCCCCGCAGGCGCAGTGCTCCACCGGGCTTTTACAGCAAGCGGACATGTGGAATAAAAATCCAGAACGGAATCATACTCTTCGCGCTTCACGAAGGTTCTCGAATAGTATTCCCCTCCCGCAAAACCTTCCACCCAGACATAGTAGATGGGATAATCGCTGTCACTCACAAGCTCATACAGTGAATAATAGTCGTTTGAGTATTTCTGAACCACCGCTCCGATCTCATACAGATTCTGATTGTCGCCGTAATGCTTGTAGCTGTCGCTGTTCATGAAAATGGGCACCGGCACCAGTTGGTCTCCATTATATTCAAATCCCTCTCTCCACTCGTCCCCGGATACCACAGCTTTGTTTTCAATCGCCGCTATCTCTTTTGCTTTCTTTCCTTCATCCACCACATAGCCAACAAGACACAAAATCACCATGACGACCGGTGGAGCCGCCGCAAGGATGCCGAAAATCAGCGTCACAACCGCTCCGACCTTGTACCCGGCAGGGCGGGCGTGGCGCTTTGATACCGCAAACAGAACCATGGAGATCACAAGCAGCACCAGCGCAATGGCTGCGCAGCCCAACAAGAACATCAACAAAAAGGTGACAAACAAAACACTTATTCCAGCCAAAACAATTATCCTCTCTCTTCTTTTCGTATGCGCCGCATACCCCAAAGGTACAAAAACGGAAGCCGCCGCATTGCGACAGCTTCCGAAATCGGTTCTGTTTTATTCTTCCGGCTCGATCAGTCCGTAGGTATCGCCCTTACGCTTATAAACCACGTTTACCTGACCGGTCTCTGCGTTGTGGAATACGAAGAAATTATGTCCGAGAAGCTCCATCTGGATGCAGGCATCCTCAGGATACATGGGCTTAATATCAAATTTCTTGGTACGGACGATCCTGATTTCCTCATCGTCCATATAATCATTCTCTACAAACAGCTTGCTGAAAGAGGACGCCGACTGCTGCCTGTCCACCAGTTTGGTCTTATACTTCTTAAGCTGTCTCTCGATGATCTCTTCCACCAGATCAATGGATACATACATGTCATTGCTGACCTGCTCAGAACGGATGATACTGCCTTTCACCGGTATCGTCACTTCAATCTTCTGTCTGTCCTTCTCAACGCTCAATGTAACGTGTACTTCCGTATCAGGGGTGAAATACTTCTCAAGTTTGCCGATCTTTTCCTCCACAGCATCCTTAAGTCCCGGTGTTACCTCAATGTTTCTGCCTAAAATAATAAATTTCATGCTCATCATCCCTTTCGGTTCTTTATTGTATAAGCATTATACCACATATTTCCCTATTTTTGCAATAATTTAGTGTATTTTTTGCTTATTTTTGACATTCAAAAAGTCAATACATTTTTCGACATTTTTAAACATTTTTCTATTTTTATTAAATGTCTACAAAACATCCGTTCATATGGTCGACATAAAAAAATAGATTTTTCAAAGAAAAAAGCTGTGGACATTGTGGATAACTTAGTGTATAAGTCGCTTTTTCACTGTTTACGGGTTTTCCACATGTGGATAACTCAAACTGCAAAAAAAACTGTTTTTCGACTCGTTTCTCATGTTTGAACACCCTTTTGGTTATGTTGCACAAACGCTCTTTTTCAAACGATAAAAACAAAAACCCCGAAGCCAACTTTTCGTCGTTTTTCTTCAGGGTTTTTATCTCTTTTTTTGCATTTGTGCTCTATTTTTAGAAAATACGTCTGATTGCCAGAATCTTTTTATAATCTGCCTGTGATACGATAATTCCCGTTTTCTTGTTGGAGGCATGCACAATCTGACCGTTGCCGATATACATTGCCACATGGCCGGAATAGCAGATCAGGTCTCCCGGCTGTGCATTCTCAAGTCCGTCCACCGCCGATCCCTGCGTTCTGTCCGCCTTGGAGCTGTGCGGCAGGCTCACGCCGAAGTTGGCGTACACGCTCATCACAAAGCCGGAGCAGTCTGCGCCGTTTGTCAGGCTGGTGCCGCCCCATTTATAGGGATTACCCACAAACTGCAGCGCGTACTCCGCAACCGCAACACCTAGCTCGCTTCCCTCACCCACCGTGTAGGAGGTGGTGGCAGTCGTCGTAGTCGCAGTGGTCTGTGTACTGGACGCAGACTTCTGCTCTGCGGCACGTTTCGCCTTGGCAGCCTCCTGTGCCTTTCTTCTCTCCTCCGCTTCCTTTGCAAGGCGGGCTTCCTCTTCCTCCTTGGACTCCGCCTCCACAAACTCGGAATGAATTTCCACATAATCCTTGGAAACCCAGCCCTCACCGTCCTCCATGGAAATCTTTGCCCATGTGTCGGTCTCGTCGATCACCAGATAATCCTCGCCCTCCGGGATCATGGAAATCACGGAGCTCTCCGTGGTCGGCTCCGATCTCACGAACAGCGTGGTGGTCGTCACAGTGGCAAGTCTGGTTCCCACCTTCCTTGCAAGCTCCACCGCTTCCTCGCCGGTCACGCAATACTCCGCCTTCACATATCCGGTCACGGATCCCGACTGGATCTGATACCAACCGTTCTCCTCGGAAATAAAGCTGCCCACCGACTCGTTGTATAACTTGCCGACGATCTCTCCGTCCTCACCGGGCAGGCTTCTCACATTGACATACTTGCTCACCTGTGCGATCACAAGATTTTTAAACAGCTCTTCCTCGGAATCCACGATCAGCGCCGTTGTTGCCGTCTCCAGCTCCGGCACATCCGCAAGCGTCACCGATGACTCGATTCTGCCGGATGCCGTCACGCTCTCCGTCTGCACATCCGCAAGCGGTGCGTCCTTCACCAGCGTAAGGCTGGCACCGCCCGTAGGCAGCACGGAAGAAACATTTCCCGCTGCAAATGCATCTATTGAAAATACAGAAAATGTGAGCATAGCCGCAAGTGTTCCAGTCATCAGCCTTTTGCCACGATTCCTCATGTATCTGTCCTCCAAAACGAATTATTACAAATTTGTTACATCTGTTAAAAAATATATCATAACTCGTTTTGGTTGTCAACAACTACAAAAAATTACCGGCAGAAGTTGCTGCGTTGGCGCCGTCCGCCACAGCCGTTATAATCTGCCGTAGGGGCTTCTTTCTGGCATCGCCCGCCGCAAAGATTCCGGGGACATTCGTCACGCCGTCCTCGCCCGCAAGCACATAGCCGTTTTCATCGCATGCCACCAGCTCCCGGCAAAGCTCCGTATCGGGATGGATTCCCACCGCAATGAACACGCCGTCCACCGCAAGGGAGCTTGTCCCCACTCCGGTTGTGTCCTCCAGTGAAAGCGTCTCCACCATGTCAGCGCCGCCGATCTCCGTCACCCTTTTATTCCACAAAACCTCCACATTCGGCAGAGCAAACAGCTCCTCCTGCAGGGATTTTGCCGCCCGCAGGCTGTCCCGCCTGTGAATCAGATAGACCTTTTTACAGAAGCGTGCAAGGAAGATCGCATCCTCCACCGCCACATCACCGCCGCCGACCACGGCTGTCACGCGGTTTTTGAAAAAGGCGCCGTCGCAGGTAGCACAGTAGGACACACCCATTCCGGCAAGCTCCTCCTCGCCCGGAACGCCCAGCTTGGCATGATGGGCTCCCATGGCAAGGATCAGGGTTCTCGCCTCAAACTCGCCCTCCGTGGTCTGAACCTTTTTCACATCCCCGCAGTCCGCGATGGCGGTCACCTCCGCCTCCTTGAACTCGGCACCCATTTTCTCCGCATGCTCCCTGAATTTCACGCCCATGTCAAAGCCACCGATGCCGGGCAGGCCAAGATAGTTGTCCACCTCGTAGGTGCTGAGCACCTGCCCGCCGCTCATGGGATTTTTCTCCAGCACCAAAAGATTCAGCCCTGCGCGCTTGCCGTATACCGCCGCCGACAATCCCGCCGGACCCGAACCGATAATGATCAGATCGTACATTTCTCTCTTCCTTTCTCTTCTAACATGTTATAGTATCTACCATATCACATTTTTTTATTGTGTGCTATAATGAACACAACTCAGACTGCAAGGAGGACTTTCTTTATGAAAACCGTTTTGATCACAGGCGCCGGCAGGGGCATCGGTGCTGCCATCGCCCGCCGTTTTGCCGCCGACCATTATCAGGTCATCATCACCTGCGCCCACGACAGGGAAGCGCTTTTCTCCCTTCGGGAGGAGCTGACGCAGCTTGCGGGCGTTCCCTGCATCGCCATGGTCTGCGATATGAGCAAACCGCAGGAGGTGGAGGCTCTTTTCGCCGCCATCCCTGCCCCGGACGTTCTGATCAACAACGCCGGCATTTCCTACTTCGGTCTTTTAAGCGAAATGTCCCTTGAGGACTGGCACCGGGTGATCGACACCAATTTAAACGCCTGCTTCTACACCTGCAGGCTGGCGATCCCCTCCATGGTGCATAAAAAAGAGGGCCGCATCCTCAACATTTCCTCCGTCTGGGGCAGTGCGGGCTCCTCTATGGAAACTGCATATTCCGCCTCAAAGGGCGGGGTGAACGCGCTGACAAAGGCGCTTGCAAAGGAGCTTGCCCCCAGCAACATTCAGGTGAACGCCATCGCGCCCGGCGTGATCGATACCGCCATGAACCACTGTCTCTCGACAGAGGATCTTGACACCTTAAAAAATGAAATCCCCGCCGACAGGCTTGGAACTCCCGAAGAAGTTGCCGATCTTGCATGGCAGCTTGTGAATGCTCCCGCCTATCTGACCGGGCAGATCATTACTATAGACGGCGGCTGGCTCTAAGTTTCCGCCGTCAGTCTGCTTATATATGCGCGCTCGATTCTCCGATCCCGCACATCCTCCGCTTTCACTTCAATATGAAGTCCAAAGCCTTCCACCTCAAAGCCCACGCCGTCCTCCGGAATCGCCTGCAAAAGACTGATGATCAGACCGCCCACGGTGTCGTAGGTATCCTCCTCCATCTCAAACTCCATGTCAAGCTCCTCCGCCAGATCATCGATGGTAGTGTTGCCGGATACCTTCCAGAGATTCTCCGAAAGCTTCACGATCTCCGGCTCCTCCTCCGGGTCGAACTCATCGTAAATGTTGCCGACAATCTCCTCCACCAGATCCTCCATGGTCACGATTCCCTCCATGGTGCCGTACTCATCTATGATCACGGCTATGTGAATCTTCTTTTTCTGCATATCCGTGAAAAGCACATCCGCGTGAATGCTCTCCGGCACAAAATACGCGGGGCGCAGCAGATCCGTGATGGAAAATTCCGCTCCCTTTCCGCATGCAAGCAGGAAGTCCCTTGCATAGAGGATCCCCTTGATATCGTCCGGATCCTCCCCGTACACGGGATAGCGGGACAGCCCCTTCTCCTCGATGGTATGTAGAATCTCCTCTCTGCTGTCCTCAGTGGAAATGGCGATCACATCCGTCCGCTGGGTCATGACTCTCCGCACGCTCAGATCGTCAAAGTCAAAAATATTCTGAATCCATTCCTTTTCGTTGACATCGATGTTTCCCTTTTCCTCGCCGATGTCAACCATCATGCGGATTTCCTCCTCCGTCACGTTATCATCCTGCGCCTCCACCTTAAGATGCATGATCTTCAGCACCAGATTGGTGGAAAATGCCAGAAACCGGATCACCGGCTTCATCACAAATGCGATGCCGGACACAACGCCGTATGCCGCCTTCGACCACTCATAGGATTTCTGCAAGGCAATCCGCTTCGGCACCAGCTCACCGAAGATCAAGGTAAAATATGCCAGAATCAGGGTAATCACCACAATGGCGATCCACGACAGCGCCCTCTCGGAAACCACCTGAAAGCCCAGATCCCGGTACAGCCAATTCACCAGATACCCGGAAAAGTTCTCGGCAGCAAGCGCACTGCCCAGATATCCGGCAAGCGTGATTCCGATCTGGATTGTGGACAGGAAGCCCGAGGAGTCCGCCACCAGCTTCAGAAGCTTGACCGCATGCTTATCCCCGTCCTCCTCCAGTTTGTGAAGCTTTGCGGTGTTTAAGGATACCACCGCCATCTCCGTCCCCGCAAAAAAGGCATTGATCAATATTAAGACTGCCTGCAACAAAAGTTGTAACACTACTGTACTCAAATTCTACTCTCCATTTCTTTTTTCAAGCCAAAAAGGCATAACCTGTCGTATTCCGATACCACAGGCTATGCCTATCCTTGCTCTTTTATAAAATTATAATGATTCGTTTCCGCGTCTCCGTCCGCGTCGTCCATCTTACTTTTGGTTCCTTTCTGTAAGCTTAAGGCTCAGTATACCATACTTCTGTGCACTATGCAAGTCTGACCAGATGATCGATTGCAACCGAGCACACCACGGCGCCGGCGTCGGTCTTTAAACCGTGCTTCTTGTTGACCATTTCCATAATGGTATTTCTGCGGTCACCGGCTGCCACAATCGCAATGACTTCTTTTTCTGAGTGTACGGAAATGCCGTAAAACTGGCTGGTGTCCTCCGGCCCTGCCCACCTTGCGCGGATCACGGTGCCGCCTCCAGCTCCCGCCTCCCTCGCCGTATCCATCACGGCGTCCGTATGTCCCTGATTCACCGTAATCAAAATGAGACTCTGGTCTGCCTTGTTGTCCATTCCCGTTCCTCCTACTCTCTCCTGCTCATTCAAAAGCACCGTGGCAATCAGACTGTTCAATCCGGTAAGCGGCATGTCAAACACGATGCCGCTTGCATGGATGCGCCCCTGCAGATCACCGTCCAGCCGCCCCAACAGTCTCTCCACACATTGCGTCTGCGCAATGCACAGCAGAATGTCTTTTTCGGAGCTGCCCACGCCCAGCACATCCAGAAGCTCGGAGGACGCCGTCCCCCTGCCCATGCACTGATAGCTGCAATGGACGCCCTGCTCCGCGTAGAGCTTCGCCAGCCCCTTTCCTTTTCCACGTTCCGTTATTGTCACAACCAGCTTAATACTGTTCTTCTCCGCCATATCAGCCACCTATCATCCTACTCAAAATAGACAATGCTGTCTTCCACTTCCTTGAGCTGCAAAATCAGCTTGCGCTTCCGCGCATTCTTGCGCAGCGCGTCCACCAGACCCAGAAGCTGGATCGTGACAAGGGGCATCATCGCCACCATGGCAACAATACCGAATGCATCCGTCAGCACATTGCCGCCGAGCGTCTCGCAGGCTCCCATCGCCAGCGGAAGAAGAAATGTCGTCGTCATAGGGCCGCTGGCAACGCCACCGGAGTCAAATGCAATACCCGTAAAGATCTGGGGTACGAAAAAGGTCATAGCCAGCGAGATCAGATAGCCCGGCACCAAGAACCACATAATATTCAGTCCCGTCAGAATCCGCAGCATGGCAAGACCGACCGCAATGGCAATACCGATGGAAAGGCTGTGTCCGATTGCCGTGTGGGTGATGGAACCGTTGGTCACATCCTCCACCTGCCTCGTCAACACCTGTACCGCCGGCTCTGCCTTTACGATAAAGTAACCGATCAGCATGCCGATGGGGATCAGCACCCAGGGCGTCGCGCTGCCCGCGATTGCCGATCCGATATATTGTCCTGCGGGCATGAAGCCCACGTTGACACCCGTAAGGAACAGCACCAGCCCGATGTAGCTGTAAACGAAGCCGGAACAGATCCTGATAAGCTGTCTGCTGTGGAATCTCCGGAAAATGCACTGGAACAGAATAAAGAGCACCGCAATCGGCACAAGCGCTATGGCAACCTCCTTCATATAGGCGGGAAATGCACCGATAAAGGCTGCAGCCGCATCCTTCGTTGTCGCCATCTCCTGAATGCTCACCGTCGTATACGCCGCATCCTCCGGGTGGAAGCAGATTCCCAGTATCAGCACCGACAGGATCGGGCCGATGCTGCAGATCGCCGTCAGACCGAAGCTGTCGCTGTTTGAGTTTTTATCGCTTCGCACGGAAGCCATACCAATACCGAGTGCCATGATGAAAGGCACCGTCACAGGCCCCGTGGTCACACCGCCGGAATCAAAGGAAACCGGGATAAAGTTGGCGGGTGCAAAGATCGTCAGTACAAAAATCACCCCGTAGAAAAAGATCAATATGTACGAAAGGGGAATCTTAAAAAGAATACGAAGCTGGGCTACCACAAGAAAGAACCCGACGCCCGCCGCCACCGTAAAGATCAGTGTCAGGTTCGGGATCGCCGGAACCTGTTCCGCCAGCACCTGCAGATCCGGTTCCGCTATGGTGATCAGAACCCCGAGAATCAGGCAGACAAAAAGCGGAATGATCACCTTTTTTGCCTTCGAGAGCTGTACGCCGATACCCTCTCCCATGGGGATCATGGACATATCCACACCCAGTGTGAAAAATCCCATTCCCACGATCAGGAGCAATGCTCCGAACAGGAAAAGCGTCAATATTCCCGGCGTCAGCGGTGCGATGGTAATGCTCAAAAGCAGTACGATCGCCGTGATCGGAAGTACCGAGGAGACCGATTCATATACCTTTTCCCTCAATTGTTCATTATGCGCCACGCTGTCTCCTCCTTCCTGCAATTTCCAATGCATACATTAATACTACTATGAATATGCGCCCCATGTAAATAAAATGAATCTAAAATCAGTGTTAAGATTTCCTAACGGTGCGAGGCTGTTGTTATTCCTCTTCCTCCGCCACTCTCACGGGGATTCCATTCAGCTCCACCTGATCGTTCAGCTCAATTACAAGACATTTTCTGCCGTCGATAACCTTTGTCTGCACCAGATCCATCCGCTCGGGGCTTACCTTCACGACCACATCCGGCGTGCGCACCTCAAATTGCCTCGTGTTCGCCACATTGGTCGCCACGAAACAGGTTCTCTCCCCCGCAGCCGCGTCATATTTCTCCTCAAAATCAGCCAGCTTCTCTTCCTCTACACCGCTGTACTCAAAGAGCCGCTTCACCTCTGCGCGATCCAATACCACAGGATCCGGCTCCTCCTTCTTCTCCTCGATCATTTCATTGAGCTTCTCATGGATATTTTTCACGACCTCGTAATCACAGCCGTCTCCCAGAGTCTCCTCCACGATGGTCTGGAACGTTTCCTTCTGCCCGCCTGCGGACATGGGCACCTCGCAGCCCAGCACCGGCTCCACAAAATCAAACCGCAGCTCCTCCGGCTTTGCGGCATAGTACAAAAGCCCGTGCACATCGCTGCTCCTGTCGTTGAATGCAGGGAACAGGAACCCGATATCCGGCATATCCACCACCCTGTCGCACACTCTTGTACGGAAGGAATTGCTCTCCTCGTCATACGCCAAACCGGGCTTGCTCAGCGTAACCGGACAAATGCAGCAAAGCACATGCTCGTACACCTCATCGGAGGCATCAAACATCTCTGCGCCGTCCGCCGCCTTTCCCGGCACATCATAAACCGCATGAATTAACAGGATCAGATAATTTTCCACCGAGTAATAGTTCTCGATCACCTTGTCGTAGAACTCCTCCAGCAGAATATCATCCTTCAATGCCGACGCACGCAGCTTCATCAAAAAGTCCTGTGTGCCGCCCGGCTCCTCCGTCTCCAGCGGGAACTCCATATTCAGGAGGTTTTTGCCCAATGTTCCCGACAGTGCCTTTCTGAAAATATTGAAATACTTGAACATTTCTTCCTCCGGCAGGGAAAGAAACGCCTCCTTCAGTTCCGTCTTTTTATTTTTCTCGCCGTCCACATAGCAGCCGCAGATTCTTGTAATGGCACACCTGTCCTGCGTGAACTGCTTCTTGATCTCCGCGATCTCCTTCTTATTCATATGACTCTCTCCTTGTCCTCTCTTCCCGCCAGATCACCGCTTTTATCCCCGCCGCGATGATTCCTTCCGTTTCCACCTGTCACTGCAGCAGTTTTTTCCGTTTCCACCTGTCACCGCGGCATTTCTTCTCTTTTTTCACTTTTCCGTCCCGCCGCGGCAGTTCTTCCCTTTACAGCACCAACCCCTTGTCCTCTTCACAGCCCAGCATAATGTTCAGGCACTGGATTGCTGCCCCCGACGCGCCCTTGCCCAGATTGTCAAACCGGGAAGATACCAGCAGGCGCTCCTCGCAGCCGGTTACAAAAATCTCCATACCGTCCCATCCGCTGCGGACATTTGCCGAGAGGAAGCCCCTGCTGTCGGTCTCCGCACCAAACGAATTTACCCTGATGAAGCGCTGTCCCTTATAATAATCCCGGAAGAAATCACACAACTGCTCCGGTGTCAATTTTTTATGTAACAGCTCGCTGCAAAGCGGCAGCGACACTAACATTCCGCTGTAATAATCACACACGATCGGAGAAAACTGCGGCTCCCTCAAAAGCCCCGGAATCGCCTTCATCTCCTTTAAGTGCTTGTGCTGCTGGGAAAGCGCATACTCCCGCGGTGCATCCAGCTCCGCAGAACGCTCCTCCGCTTCATACTCCGCAATCATTTTCTTTCCGCCGCCGCTATAACCTGATATGCCGAACGTGGTTACCGGATAATCCGCCGGAAGGATCCCTTCCTTCACAAGCGGGTACACCAGAGAGATAACCCCGGACGCATAGCAGCCAGGCACGGCAACCCTGCTGCCTTTTTCGATTGCCTCGCGAAACTTGGGCGAAAGCTCCGGGAATCCGTACGCCCACCCCGCTTCTGTCCGGTGCGCCGTGGAAGCATCTATGATTCTCACATGCTCATTCTCCACAAGGGAAACAGCCTCTCTCGCCGCAGCATCCGGCAGGCAGAGAATCGTAATATCTGACAGATTGATCAATCGTTTTCTCTCCGCCGTGTCCTTGCGCAGCTCCGGCGCAATCGTCAGAAGCTCAATATCATCCCTCTTCTGAAACCGCTCGTTGATCCGCAGCCCCGTGGTTCCCTCGCTGCCGTCAATAAATATCTTAACCTTTTTTTCACTCCTACTCATTTTTCTCCGCTCCATCTCTCGTCATATTTGCGCCGTCCGTCTTCGGTCGTAAGACCTATCGGCGCGTATAGGTAACATAAGTGTAAGGAATTTCTCCCTCCACCCGTTCATCTATCGTCTTATCAAAAGCTGCCTCATCAAATTCAGGGAACAACGTGTCGCCCTCTATCACAGCGTCCACCTCTGTGATATACATTTTCTCCACCAGATCCATCGCTTCCCGGTATAAGCCTGCGCCGCCGGAAATGTAAATGTTCTTTCCGGGGCAGCACTCTTCTGCCTTTTGGATTGCCTCCTGCAGCGACCTCACCGTGGTGCAGTTCTCAGCCTCATAGTTTGCCGTCCCGGACACCACAACCGTAAAACGGTTTGGCAGCGGATGCCCGATCTCCTCGTAAGATTTTCTTCCCATAATCACCACATTTCCTGTGGTCAGTTCCCGGAAACGTCTCTGCTCTCCCTTGATTCGCCAGGGAATCCGCCCCTTATCCCCTATCACTCTGTTCCTCGTATATGCCACAATCAAAGCAATCATATTTCTTCTTCCTCCGTTCCAAACCTTCTTGCATTATAACAGAAATTCATTCCACGCAACAGGGATAAATTGATTTCCCTCTCTTATTTCTCCTTCTTACTTTCTCCTCTTACCCTGCTCACACATATGACATCTCTTGCATGCCGTGTATCCGTTCGCCAACGCAGTCTCCAGTGTCACCTGCATAGGATCCTTCATCCCGCTGCAATGGTTCCCCCACCGCCTGCTCGTACACGCCTGTCCCATTTGCCTCTGTGCGCTCTGCCGCACACCCGATTCCTTTCCATTTTTTATGGAAATTGTACTACATCTCCCAAGAGAATGGAACTCACCTTACAGAAAATATTGTCTTACGGTATTTTCTACTTTTTCAATGCTCAACGGATGCTCCTTCGTCTCAAATGTCAGAATCAGATTGACGTTGGGGATCAATCCGTTTTCACAATAATTTCTTATCTTCACGCACGCATTATTGATATAATCCGGATTGTCCATAAGCCCAAAATGCTCCCAGTAATAAAGTTCTCCCGTTATAGGATGAAGGATTGTGAAGTCCGGGTAAAAAATCACTCTCCCCAGCTCCAGCCTGCTTTCATACCGAAACGGCACTCCCGCCATAAACAATGCTCTGTCAATGATTGCCTCCGATTTAGATCTCACATATTTTCCCTCCGTTCCCTTCACCTTCAATCCCTCTGGGTGTTTGGGGCATTTCACATACTCCGCAGTTTTCCACTCCGCAATTTCTTTGGAAACTGAGCGCCTTCCCAGCAGGCGGCCATATTCAGCATGAGAAAGCAGCTCCTGCACATGATCCGTTCCGTTTCCTGCTCTCTTCAAATAAGCGTCACAAGCCAACAGCTCATTCTGCAAGTCAATCTTTCTCGTCCAGTACAGCTTTTTCATTGCAAGCGCCTCTGCCATTTCCCGATTTTCTCTGGGCAGATATTCTTTCCTGCCCTCTTTCTTCAAATACCATTTATATTGCTTATCACTTTTTGCACACAATAACTCTCCCTCCGGAAATCTGCCCTCGAGCTCCTCTATTTTTCTGATTTCCTGTAAAATAACTTCCTTCCTTTTTCTGATTTGATCATAATGAATATTCATAAGTTAATCTCCTTTGCATCATATAGTAATGATGTTTGCAGACCCTCTCCGGGATCTCATAAATTATTGGTTGTTGCCCCAAACGCTCTCCTCGCCACGCTCGGGTACAAACGACCATTTTTCCTCTCCTGTACCCGGTCTCTGCCAAATTGACTGCTCAAATCGGGTACAGATGACCATTTTTCCTCTCCTGTACCCGGTCTCTGCCGGAAGCCCTCCTCTACTTTTTGTATCCCACCACCTTTACCTTATTTTCTGATACTTCCACTATGATTGCTCCTTTCTCGTCTGTGCGGTATATGGCTGTTCCAACTGCCGCAAGCCGCTCCAGAGTTTCCTGATGCGGATGCCCGTATCGGTTTCCTTTACCGCAGGAAATCACGGCAATCTCCGGTTGTAATTGCTGCAACAGCGCATCGGAGGTAGTTCCCCTTGAACCATGATGGGACACCTTTAACACTGTCAAATTATGGACTGCCCGCTCATCCAGACAGGCTGTCAACTGCCTCTCTCCCGCACCTTCCACATCTCCGGTGAGAAGCATGGAAAATTCACCGTATGTCAGGTATATCACCATGGAGGCTGCATTGGTATCTTCCCCTGCAAAAGTCTCCGCAGGGTGCATGCACATGGCACTCACATCTCCGCTTTTCCAACTCATTCCCTGTGCGAGCCATAGGACAGGGATGTCCCGCGCGGCGGCGAGGTTTCGCACTGTCAGAAAAGCTTCTGCTTCACTCTCCCCACCGTTTTCATTCTGCCCCGCAGATGCCGGGGCACCCGGTGTGCTGCTATCTGCGGCTGCCGGCAGCACCAGAAGCTCTACCTTAAAGGTTTCATCCCGCAGCAGTTCCTCAACGCCGTTTATATGATCTGCATCCTCATGGCTTAAGAACACCGCCTCAATTTCGGATATGCCACGACTTTTAAAAAAAGGCAGCAAGCGGTATTCCGAGACATCCGACACGCTTGTGGAGCCTCCATCAAACAACCATACGCCGCCATCTGGCAGCTCCACACAGATGCAATCGCCCTGCCCCACATCAAGAAATGTGACGGTGAGCCACCCCTGTTCTTTTATGCCAAACAGAAGAACCGCACCGCAGACAAGCCCCATGCAATACCGCCACCGGAGCTTGTGCCGTTTCCCCCATAAAAGCAACAGCATGATCATACAGAACATCACAATCTGCCATGTCTTTGGTTTGCCGGGTGTCCACATGCTGCCGGGCAGCCTGCGAATGAACGCCGCTCCCGTTTCGTAGGCAGACAAAATTTGATAGACAGGAAAATTAATCAAATAGATTCGCAGTAAATCTAACCCACCGCCAAGAAAAAGTGCTCCCATGCCGCCAATCATCACCGCGCTCACTGAGGGAATGACAAAAAGATTGAGGAATACACCATACATGGGAACCTCATAAAAGTAAAAAAATTGCACAGGCAGTGTCAGCACGGAAACGGAAAGGGAAGTGAAAAACGCGTCCGTCAAACGCCCTGCCAAAAGCTTTCTTCTCCATCCGGTCAGCTTGTCTATGTCCGGCAAAAGGGCGGGTTTTAACAGTGTAATGGCCAGAACGGCTGTGAAGGATAACAGAAACCCGGAGTGATACAGGTATAGGGGCTGTTGAATCAGAATCCCCACCGCGCACACGGAAAGTGCAGTCTGCATGTCGTAGGTGCGGCGGAGACAGTCTGCGAGCAAACGCAGCAGAAACATAACAATGGCGCGTACAGCAGACACGGGCATTCCCACCAGCATACCATAGAAGATCATAAAGGCGCCGCACAGAATACATGCCGGTATGACCGGAATGTGCAGACGGCGCAGCAGCTTATACAGTCCCATTCCTATTAACGAAATGTGCAGACCGGATATGGCGAGGATATGCAGGATGCCTGCCTCCCGGTATAGGGTTTTAGTCTGATCCGAGAGGTCTGACCTCTCCCCCAAAAGCATGGTTTTCAGAATTGCCGGGACTTGAACCGGGTGCGCGGCATCCGCCACCGCAAAGCAGGCATCGAGGCGGGCGCAGGGCCGGGGTCTCAGCTGCCACAAAAACTCCTGCAGGTTCTCCGACGCAGGCTCTGCGGCGAGGATGCGGGTGCGGTATAGTTTTGCTGATATTCCCTGAATCTTATAGTACAGCGCCGCATCAAACTGCCCCGGGTTGCCCGGCGGATCCCACTGAGAAAGCGTACCTTCGAGCATGACAAGACTGCCGATCGGCAAATCGGCTTCCTCGGTCAGATAGCATATGATGTTGTCCTGAAAGGGAATGTTTTGATCGACCCGTGTTTCCACGGCCGCATAGGAAAGCGCCTCCGGCGCTACGATAAAAGAAATGCCGGCAGAATTTTTCGTCTTTTCACAGACTGTGCCGGTAAGAACGACCCTGCTGCCCGCCTCCTCTTCGTAGGAAAAGAAGGACGGCGGATGCAGGGCATTGTAGACTGCCATACCAAGGATCAGGAGGAGGCAGACTGCACATAACGGTCTTCTCAAATTGGTTACTCCACTGTGGTGACAAGATCCAGATTGCGTTCAAACATGGTGGAGAGGCTGACGCTCTCGCGGAACATGATGTCGGTCTCCCCGTTTATGGAGATCTGAACCTTGTTGACGTTGTTAAGTTCTATGAGGGAATTGACCACGGAATAAATTGCCACATCCGTGGAGACGTTATACATCTGCGTCAGGAAGTTCTCATCGAAATTCGCGTAGCAGATTCCGTCCTTCACGGAGATGCTCACCAGCTTGGCGTTGGGGTTGATGGTCGGGTACACGGTATCCGCAACGTCGGCTCCGGGGCCGGACAAAAGCTGCTCCACCACCAGTTTCTCAAGGGAAATATTGGTGTTGTACGCCATGGTGCGGTTGGTCGCAATCAGGGAGGTTCCGTCTGCGCTGGCAAAATAGAGCTTCAGGCGCACGCGCTCATAGGCGTTGATCTCATCACCCGCATTGTCGATAAACTGATCCGCCGACATGAGGCCGATCACGTTGCCCAGCGCGTCCAGAAGCTGTCCTCCCTCCACCGTAATCGCCACATACTTGACCCCCGGAACCTGCGACAATGTCCGCACAAGTGCCGCGCGCACCAGCACCTCCGAGGTTGCGCTCAGACTACGGTATTCCTCACTCATATCCAGATAGAGTTTTTCGCCGTCCTGCCGGTAGAAGTTGAGGGTAAATCCCATCTGCAGGGGTGCCTTGTACTCCAGCTTCTCCGGCATGGTGCCTAGCTGCGTAAGCAGTTCCTCAAGCTGTGCCTCAGGATCCACAGACTGCATTTCATATTCGTGCATCTCCACGCCGGTTTCTGTATGATTAATATAGTAAACCTGTTTCGGTCTGCTGATATCCGTGTGGCTTTTCTGTCCGCAGCCTGCCAGCAGAAGGAGCAAGAGCGTATAAAAAAGCAAATATAGATTTCTTTTCTTCATGGTAATCCTCATTTCTTCGCAAACCAAGAATCAAATTCAATTCTGTACTCAAAGCATATCAGGCTTGTGCTAAAAAGCTCTGTGAAAAACGCAAGCCGGCGTCAAAATTGCTTTGCATCAATTCACAATGACAAATGAAGCATCCGGGGGACCCGCTCCTCACCCCACAATATAGTTCAGGGGAATCTTGACAAGGAAGCTGCTGCCTTCGCCCTCAAGGCTGGTCACGGTGATGGAGCCTCTGTGCATCAGCACCGCGTTGCGGGTGATGGCAAGACCGAGACCTGTGCCGCCGATCTCACGGGAGTGGGATTTGTCCACACGGTAGAAGCGCTCGTAGATATGCTCGAGGGACTCCTGTGGAATGCCGATTCCCGTGTCCTTCACCTCGAGGGAGAACGTCTGGTAATCCGCATCCAGCACGATCTTCACCGAGCCATGCTCCTTGTTGTACTTAATGGCGTTCTCCACAAGATTGGAAATGATCAGCGTCATTTTCACCTCGTCCACCTCCGCCACCACGGGGCGGATGCTCTCGAAGATAACCTCCACGTCCTTCTTGCGGGCAATGGGGCGCAGACGCTTGCAGATCAGCTCCGTCAGCTCGTTCATGTTGACGGCGGTAATGTTCATGGATGCCACCTTCTTGTCCATCTTCACAAGCGCCAACAGATCCGTTATGATGCGGTTTTCCCGATCGATCTCCGCCGTGATGTCGCCCATGAACTCCTGATACATCTCCACCGGGGCATCCGGCTGCGCCAGCAGGGAATCCGCCAGCACTTTCATGGACGCCAGAGGCGTTTTCAGCTCATGGGACACATTGGAAACAAACTCCTGCCTGGAGTCGTCAAGCACCTTCATCCTGCCCAGCATCTGATTGAACGCATCCACGATGTGGACAGTCTCCAGATAGTCGGGAACCGAGATACTCTCGTCCGTATAGCCCGCCTTCACATCATTGATCGCCTGCGTGACACGGGCAAAGGGTCTGGTCATCACATCAGACAGTATCATGGCGATCACCAGAATGACAATCATCATCAAAACCTCCAGAATCAGCGCCTTTCTGTTCAAGGTGTCCATGGTGGCGATAATGCTGTCCGTGGAGATGCTGGTGAGCATCACGCCGCGCACAATGCTCTGTTCCCTCTCCCCCTCGTCATCCGCCACCATCACGGTCTCCGTGATGGGCGTGGTCATCTCGATGTAGCCATGCCCCCTGTCGTAGTTGGAAAGGCTCTCCCCACCGAAGGAGCGGATGACCTCCTCTGAGATGATGGTCTTTCCCTCGCTGATGGCGTAGGTGTCCTTCACGACCTTGAAATTGCTTCCGATAATTAGAACACGGCCATCATACAGATTGGAAAGCATATCCAGCTCTGCGCCGATGACCTCTGAGGAATTGTCCTGTAAATAATTGTAGGTAATAAGGTGATTTGCCAGAATTTTGAGCTGCGTCTGCACCGTCACGGTGCGCAGCGACACGGCGCGGTCCTCGTAGTTCTGCATGATGCCGTAACGCAACAGCACGCTGGGCACGATACCCACCGCAAGAATGATTACAAACAGACGCGCGCGCAGGCTGCGGCATACCCTGATCCGCCCCAGCGCGCTCTTTATCTTTGAAAGCATAGCTTTTTACTCCACATTCATGAAATAGTAACCGACGCCCCACTTGGTGTGAACAAATTTCGGCTCGCTGGGATTGTCCTCAATCTTCTCCCTAAGCCGCCTGATATGGACATCCACCGTGCGCACATCGCCCGGGTAATCGCTGCCCCACACCAGCTTCAGCAGATTCTCCCTGCTGTATACCTTGTTGGGGTTGCGCATCAGAAGCTCCAGAACCTCAAATTCCTTCGCCGTCAGCCCGATCTCTTTTCCGTTTATGTAAACTCTCCTGCCGTCGCAGTCAAGCTGTACCGCACCGATCTCCAGCACGCTCTCCGCCTTTGCCGTCTTGGGCTCCGTCCTGCGCATGATCGCCTTGATCCGTGCCTTGACCTCCAGAATGTTGAAGGGCTTCGTGATGTAGTCGTCCGCCCCGTACTCCAGACCCAGGATCTTGTCCATGTCGTCGCCCTTCGCCGTCAGCATGATGATGGGCACGTTGGAAAATTCCCTGATCTGCTGGCAGACCTCAAAGCCGGTCAGCTTGGGGAGCATGATGTCAAGCAGCACAATATCATATGTATTTTCCCTTGCGTAGGAAAGCGCCTCCTCGCCGTCGTAGGCACAGTCCACTTCCATGCCGTCCTGCTCCAGACTAAACCGGATTCCCTTCACGATCAATTTCTCATCATCAACCACCAGCGCTCTTTTTGCCATCTGATTCCCCTCGCTTTTTTCATTCTTTCCTATTGTCGAAGCGGACTGCCCGCCCGCTATTTCGCGTCCTTTATGTAGACCAGCTCTTTCAGCCGATTGAACGTGCCCTCCTTGATCCCGGACACCTGCATCAGCTCCTCCGTAACGGAGAATCCACCGTATTCCTCCCGGTATGCCAGAATCGCCCTCGCGCGGCTCTCTCCGATTCCAGGCAGCGTACAGAGCTGCTCCAGAGTAGCCGTGTTCAGTTCCACCCTGCCGTCCGCCTCCGCTTCGGCAAGTGTCTGCCGCTCTGCCTCCTCCACGGACGGCACCACAACCTGCATTCCGTCTGTGACCTTCTGCGCCATGTTTACGGCATCTGTGGCAGCACTCTCCGTAAAGCCGCCTGCTAAAAGCAGCACATCACAGATTCTGGCATCCTCCGCCACCTCATAGACGCCGGGGCTTTCCACCTCCCCGCAGATGTGCACAAAGGCAGTCAGCGCAGGCACGCCGCCACCCCGGGCAGCCTCCTCCGGCAGGAGCACACCGCCCTCACGGACGGCCTCATCCGACGCAGCCCCAGCCGCAATCTCTTGCCCGGCAGCCTCCTCCAAAAGCAGGGTGAGGGAGCCGCCTTTCTCAGACGCGCCGCATGCCGGTAACACCGTCAGGAGCAGACAGGTGAAAATCAAAGTTACTATTCTGTTTTTGCCGTTCTTCATATAAAATCCCTTCCGCATCAAGCATCCGGGAATGCCTCTCGAACCGTCTAGGTTCATTGTATGATAATTATCCCCAATTTACAAGCGTTATTTCCACTTGAAAATCACCACGCCGACGATGGCGATTGCCATGCCGATCACCTTTCTGATCTCAAGCGGCTGCTTCTCCACGCCGAACAATCCGAACAACTCAATCAGGTACGCCACGATAAGCTGCGCGATCACGATCAGCATCACCGCCTTTGCCGGGCCGAGCTGCTCCATGCCCTTGATCACGGTGTAGGTAATGCCTGCTCCCAGAACGCCGCCTAAAAGCATGTACTTTGGCTCCACCTTAAGGAGCGTGCCGAAGGAGCCTCTGTCCGCAAAAAGCCACACCGCCATGCAGACCAAAAAGGCGGTAAACTGCACAAAGGCATTTGCCACCCAGATGCCGGAAGTCTTTGTGACCTGCGTGTTGAACACGCCCTGTACGCTCATCAGCGCCCCGGATAAAATTGCAATCAAAAATCCAACCATGAAAGCCTCCTGATCCTCTTTTTCATCAGTCTCCCCATCCGGTTGGATTTTATTCTGTGTATTCGTATTCTTAGGAATTGTTTACCTGCGAGAGGATCTGATCCGAAAGCTCACGCAGCAGGGTGTCGATGTCTCCGCCGTCCCACACTCTGGAGAACAGGATCTCAAGCCTGATCCAGAAATTGCTGGTCTCCATCATCTTCGGCAGGGAGTCCGCATTCTTGTACTCCTCCATGAAGGTTTTCAGATACTCGTTGTCCTGATTCGCCGAGAGGTTCGCGGACACCTTTCCCGTCCGCTCATAGAGATCCGCGTAATAGCTGCCCGTCAGGTAAGCCGCAAACTCGTTGGCAAGCTGCCTGTGCTCGGAATACCCGTTCACCGCAACGCAGTTTGTCACGGAGAGGGAGCGTCCCCGCAGCTGGGCGCTGGGCTGCGGAATCATGGCAATGCCGTATTCGTAGGGGAATGTTCCGTCCGCCTTCGCCACCTCTAACTTTGCAAGCACATCCGTGGTCGCCACGGTAAACACGATCTTGCCCTCTATAAAGTCCTGCACCACCGACTCATAAGTCACCGTGTCCGACTCGATGAAGAAGAACTGGTTCAGCTTCTGGTACACCTGCAGACACGCCTTGGTTTCCTCGTTGTAGATATTGATGTTGTTCTCGTCGTCGCCGCTCTCTCCGCCGACCACCATGTAGCCGCCCACAAAATAGTAATTGTAGAAAATATCGGAGACATCCCAGCGCAGCACCGCCTCCACATTCTCGGGCGCCTCGTAGTTGTCTGCAAACGCCAGCACCTCGTCCATGTTGGACGGAATACCTGCCGCGAGCTGCTCCGGTGTCACAACAAGAACATCCTCACCTGCGTACTCCTCATCATCGACGGGATCCTCCGCATCCGGCACATCATCGGGAATCTCCACCACTCCCGTTCCCTCTGTCTGCGCGGCGAGCTGCTCCGCCGTCCACGCCTCCAGATAGGTCTTGTTGTAGAGGAATGCGCTGGTCTCATAGAAATAAGGGTATGCGATCAGCTTGTCCTTGTAGGTCACGGCAGAAATCGCCGTCTGGGGAAAATGCGTTAAAGTACACACACCCTTCTCATCCACGATGCGGGACGCCAGACCTGCCAGATACGCCTTTTCCAGAGAATCGTTACTGATAATATACACATCGGGAATCTGAGAGCCGTGGAGGGACGCATCATTGATCGCCTCCAGATATTCGCTGTCCGACGCAAGCACCGGAATCACGCGCACATCCCTATCCTGCCCGAAGGCAACCGCCGCACTGCTGATGTAGTCGGTCATCGCCTCGTCAGAGTACCAAAAATAAATCGTCTCCTTGTTGTTGAAAAAGGGCTGCGACTCCACATCCTCCCGGATCTTCATGCCGCTGGCTCCCACGTATACCACTGCCGCCAGCATACAAATCACCGCTAAAACGGCAAGCAATCTCTTTCTTAAATCCATGTGTTCTCCTCAATCAGACTTCCGCAAGACACTCATCCAGAATTTCCGCCATCCTGTCGATGTCCTGCTTTGTGATAATGAGGGGAGGCACCAGTCTGATAATGTCGGTTCCGGCATTGATCAGCAAAAGTCCCTTCTCGATGGCGCGGTTGATGTAGGGCGCCACAGGCCTGTCAAACGCCAGTCCCTGTATCAGTCCCATGCCGCGTCTCGCCGTGATGAACGGGTACTTGTCCTTCAGTTCATCCAGCCTCTGCTCCAGATAGGGTGCAACCTCTCCCACATGTTCTATTATATGGTTCTCCTCAAATAAATCAAGCACTTTGTTCACGGCACAGCAGGCAAGAGGGTTGCCGCCATAGGTCGTACCGTGGTCTCCCGCGCCCAAAGAATTTGCCGCCACCTTCTCCGTCATCAGGAATGCGCCCACCGGCACACCGCAGCCAAGCGCCTTCGCCGTGGTCATAATATCGGGCTTCACGCCGTATTTCTGCCATGCGTACATATAGCCCGTCCGCCCCATGCCGCACTGGATCTCGTCTAAAATGAGCAGAATGTCCTTCTCGTCGCAGAGCGCCCGCACCTTTTTCAAGAACTCCTCCTGTGCGGGATAGATGCCGCCCTCCCCCTGCACCGTCTCCATGAGGATAGCACAGGTTCTGTCGTTTACGGCCGCCGCAACGCTGTCAAAATCGTTCATGTCCGCAAAACGGATGTTGCCGATGCCCGGCTCAAACGCCTCCCTGTAATGGGGATTTCCCGTGACGGAGAGCGCGCCCATGGTTCTTCCGTGGAAGGAGTGGTTCATGGCGACGATCTCATGCCCAGTAGTGCCGTCCTTCAGGTATGCATATTTGCGGGCTGCCTTGATGGCGCCCTCCACCGCCTCCGCACCGGAATTGGTAAAAAATACCCTGTCCATGCCGGAAACCTTCTTGATCTTTCTCGCCGCCTCCACAGCCGGAACATTGTAATAGTAGTTGGAGGTGTGGATCAGCTTGTCGATCTGGTCCTTGAGCGCCTGATTGTAGCTTTCGTTGTGGTAGCCCAGTGCAAAGACCGCGATGCCCGCCACAAAATCCAGATACTTCTTTCCGTCCAGATCATAGAGGTACACGCCGTCCCCCCTGTCAAACACGATCTGATACCGGTTGTAGGTGTGGAGCAGATCCCGCTCCGCCTCTTCGATATATTCCTTCATCATAATTTTTTCTCCTGTTCCGCGCTCTGCCCGTCCTCGTCCCTCACAATGGCGGTTCCGATACCGTGCTGGGTAAAGATTTCCAGAAGCAGGCAGTGAGGGATCCTGCCGTCCAGAATATGTACCCGGTTTACGCCGTTGCGGATCGCGGAAGTGCAGTTGCCCAGCTTGGGCAGCATGCCGCCCCCGATATAGCCCCCGGCGATCAGCTCCTCCGCCTGCTTTGCAGTCAGTCTGGAGATAAAGGAGGACTTGTCGTTGATGTCCTTGTAAAGACCCTCGATGTCGGTCAAAAACGCCAGCTTTTCGGCTCCTACCGCCTTTGCGATGGCGCATGCCGCATCATCCGCGTTGATGTTGTAGGTATTGAATTCATCATCCAGCCCGATGGGCGCCACGATGGGCAGAAAATCCTTCTCAAGCAGGTCGTACAGCACCTTGGGATTCACCTCCGTAACCTCTCCCACATAGCCGATGTCCTGTCCGTCCGCATACTTCTTTTTCACACGGAGCAGACCGCCGTCCTTGCCGCTGAGACCCACAGCCTTCACGCCAAGCTCCTGCACCATGGTCACCAGATGCTTGCTGACCTTACCCAGCACCATCTCCGCAATCTCCATGGTCTCCCCGTCCGTCACGCGCAGCCCGTTCACAAACTGCGCCTCCTTGCCGACCTTGCCCACCCAGCGGCTGATCTCCTTGCCGCCGCCGTGCACGATGATGGGCTTGAAGCCCACCAGCTTAAGCAGCGTCACATCCTTGATCACGTTGCGCTGCAGCTCCTCGTTGCTCATGGCACTGCCGCCGTACTTCACCACGATGATCTTCCGGTTGAACCTCTGGATATAAGGAAGCGCCTCGATCAGCACCTCCGCCTTCTGTAATACGGTATCCATACTCTTATCCTGCATTTTGATCCACATCCCTCTTTTTTATAAGTTTACGAACGATAGTCCGCATTGATCTTCACATAGTCATAGCTCAGGTCGCAGCCCCACGCCGTGGCGCTCCCGCTGCCCATCTTCATGTCCACAAGCACCGTCACCTCGGGCTGTGACAAAAGCTTTGTCGCTCTCTCCTCGTCAAACGCGGGCATCTTTCCGTCCTTGTAGACCCAGATGTTCCCATCCTCGCCCACGAAGCAGACCTCCACCTTGTCCGGGTCAAACTGCACACCGGAGTAACCCAGTGCACAGAGAATCCGTCCCGCGTTGGCGTCGTGCCCGTAGATCATGGCTTTCACCAGACTGGAGCAGACCACGGATTTGCTTAAGATGCGGGCATTCTCCCTGGTGTCCGCGCCCACGACCTTCACCTCAAGCAGCGCCGTTGCACCTTCTCCGTCCCCCGCCATCCTGCGCGCCAGCGTGGTGTTCAGGTACAGGAGCGCCTCCCTGAAGGCATCGTAATCCGCGCCCTCCTCCGTGATCTCCGCATTGCCCGCACAGCCGTTAGCCAGGAACAGGAACGTGTCGTTGGTGGAGGTGTCGCCATCCACGGAAATCATGTTGAAGGTATCCGTCACGCACTCCTTCACCGCCTTCGTCAGAAGCTCCTTGGAGATCGCCACATCGGAGGTGACAAACGCCAGCATGGTACACATGTTGGGATGGATCATGCCGGAGCCCTTGCTCATGCCGCCCATGGTGACGGTCCTGCCGCCGACGGTAAATCGCACCGCCTCCTGCTTATCCCTTGTGTCCGTGGTCATGATCGCCTCCGCCGCCATCTGCGCCGCATGCTCGGAATGTGCCTTCTCAGCCGCCAGCATGCGCACGCCCGCCGTCAGCCTGTCTATGGGCATCTGCATGCCGATCACGCCCGTGGAGCCGATCAGCACACTGTCCTTCGGAACTGCCAGCGCCTCCGCCGCAGCCTGCGCCGTCTTTTCACAGCACTCCATACCCTCTTTTCCCGTACATGCGTTGGCAATGCCGGAGTTTACCACCACCGCCTGCACATAGGGGGAATTTTCCACCACTGCTTTATCCCAGAGCACCGGCGCCGCCTTCACCACGTTGGAGGTAAAGGTTCCCGCGCACACGCAGGGCGCCTCGCTGTATACAAGCGCCATATCCTTTCTGTTCTGATACTTGATGCCTGCCTCCACGCCGGCAGCATAAAATCCTTTTGCAGCACACACGCCGCCCTTTATGATCTCCATGACCCTCTCCTCCTATTGATTGAACGCCACAATATTTTCCGTGTTGAGTACAAAATCATAATAATTCAGATCTTCCCGCTTTGTCCAGCCGATACAGCGCCAGAATGCGTTGCCGATGTCGTTTACCGTGAAGGCGATCAGGGAAACCTTGCTGATCTGCTCCTTTTTTAACGCCTCCATGCAGTGTACCACCATCGCCTTGCCGATCCCGTTCATGCGCTTGTCCTCCCGGACGCACACATGGTAAAGGCAGCCCCGCCTTCCGTCATGTCCGCACAGGATGGCGCCCACGATCTCGCCGTCCTCCTCCGCTACCACGCTAGTGGTGGGATTGCGCCGAAGGAAACGGGCAACTCCCTCCCCGGAATCGTCAATACTGCGGATGGCAAAGCCCTTTATGGTCATCCACAATGCCCGGACGCCCGGGTAATCCTCGATTGTCATCGTCCTCACTATATACATAGCTCTCTCCTCCTACTTCGGATTCGTTATTTTCGCATTGGGATAGATGCGCTCCATCCGCTCGTCCGGGTAGAGCTCATCCAGAAAACGCTCCACCGCGTTTGCGGGCCCCCTGCCCGCCGTCCGTCCGCTGTAACGGGCAAGCGCCAGACCGGACACCGCCATATTGCACACCATGAACACCACAAAGATCCAGCTCGCCCATGTGCCGAATTTCTTCGGCAGCTTCTCGATCAGCCCCGACAAAAACGGGTAGATCAGCTTGATCCAGACAAGGGACGCGATCCCCCAGAAAAAGCAGAACAACAGGTTGATCCTGCCCCCCAGATTGAAGGGAATCTTGCTGTAATCCCAGAAGATGGTTCCGAACACCAGCTCCGTAAACACGCTGCACACATATTCGTAAGCGCCGCCCACCACCGTTCCGAACAACAGGATAAAGCTGTCCGGCTTGCTGCGGTATCTGTCAAGCAGAATGGTCAGCGCCACGATTCCGAGTCCCCACACAATGCTGAACGGTCCGTACAGCACGCTGCTGCGGCTCATCAGCCTGCCCGTGGTGACAAAGCAGAAGATCGTCTCCGTCACATCCCCCAGAAAGGAACCAATGAAAAACAGCCAGACCAGCTTGTGGAAGCACACGCCGCAGGCGAAGCCCTCCGCCGCCTTGTCCGCCTTCGTCTTCGATACCGGCATGGCGATCCTGCCGTCCTCGCTCAGGCCGGGGAACGCCTTTGCCATTCTTCCCGCAATGAGACGGGTGATGGCGCCGCCCATCCTGCCGGAGAGCCTGCCCATGCCGTCTGCGATCTCCTCGATCCGCCTGCTCCTACGTTTCAGCTTCAACAGGGCACCCGTTGTGACCAGCACATCACAGGCAAAGCACGCCGCCAGCACGATCAGGATAACCCTGCCGAGAAGCGCCGGAAGCATCCCGATCAGCTTCCCGAAAACCGGGTTCACCCACTTGAGCAGCACCACGGCTCCGGCAGCCCACACGGCGGAAAACTGCAGGCAGACATAGCCGCCGAAATTGTATTTGTAATCAGAGTAATCCCACCATTTCCTGCCGTAAAACCGCTCCATCAGCTTTCCCGTGAAATACTCCAGAAGGGATGTCGTCACAAAGCTTCCTATAAAAAGGAAGAACAGATTCTGCAAAAGTCCTCCGAAGAAGAGCTGCAAAAACACCATGCCGCAGCCGTACACCGGACAGAGCGGGCCGTTTAAAAAGCCCCTGTTTGCAAAGCGCTTTCTGGAGAACGCCGCAAACACCACCTCAATGAGCCAGCCGATGAAGGCATAGATAAAGAAAAACCATATGTATTCGTAGCCTGTATACCGCAAGGAATGACCCTCTCTTTTGCCATTTTGTCATGTAACCTATAGTATAGCACAAACCATTCCGTCGGCAAATAGCCATAGTGCCGTTCTTTTTCCTTTTTCGGCTTTTTTCTTTGTGCATTTTTATACGTTCATATTTTACTTTTATGCACATTATTCATTATTTTATGCATTTTATGCAAATTGCATCTATATTATATACACATTTTTCACTTGCAATCAAGAAAAAGATGTTGTATATTAGTGGCAAGTCAAATATACTACGGAGGTTTTCCATGAAAGAAAGAGTTGTTCTTGCATATTCCGGCGGTCTTGACACCACCGCGATCATCCCCTGGTTAAGGGAAAATTTTGATTATGAAGTTGTCTGTGTCTGCATCGACTGCGGACAGGAGGAGGAGTTGAACGGACTGGAGGAAAGAGCAAAATCCTGCGGTGCCGAGAAGCTCTATATTCTGGATGTGATTGACGAGTTCTGCGACGAGTACATCGCTCCCTGTGTGCAGGCGCACGCCGTATACGAAAACAAGTACCTGCTCGGCACTTCCATGGCGCGCCCCCTGATCGCAAAGAAGTTGGTGGAGATTGCCCGCAAGGAAAATGCCGTTGCCATCTGCCACGGCGCTACCGGAAAGGGCAACGACCAGATCCGCTTCGAGCTTGGCATCAAAGCGCTGGCTCCCGACATCAAGATCATTGCCCCCTGGAGAAACGACAAGTGGAAAATGGACTCCCGCGAGTCCGAGATCGCATACTGCAAGGCGCACGGCATCCATCTTCCGTTTTCCGCAGATTCCTCCTACAGCCGCGACCGCAACATCTGGCATATCAGTCATGAGGGACTGGAGCTGGAGGATCCCGCAAACGAGCCCAACTACGATCACCTGCTGGTATTAAGCACCACCCCGGAGAAGGCTCCCGACGAAGGCGAATATGTGACCATGACCTTTGAGAAGGGTATTCCCACCTCCGTAAACGGCAAGCAGATGAAATACTCCGACATCGTGCGCGAGTTAAACAGACTGGGCGGCAAGCACGGCATCGGCATCGTGGACATCGTGGAGAACCGCGTTGTCGGCATGAAGTCCCGCGGCGTGTACGAGACCCCGGGCGGCACGATCCTCATGGAGGCTCACCAGCAGCTTGAGGAGCTGATCCTCGACCGCGACACCTACGCTGTCAAGAAGGATTTGGGCAGCCGCTTTGCCTCCGTTGTGTACGAGGGCAAGTGGTTTACACCCCTGCGCGAGGCGCTTCAGGCGTTTATCGAAAAGACGCAGGAATACGTGACCGGCGAAGTGAAGTTCAAGCTCTACAAGGGCAACATCATCAAGGCAGGCACCACCTCACCGTACTCCCTGTATAATGAGTCCATCGCCTCCTTCACCACCGGTGATCTCTATGACCACCACGACGCAGAAGGCTTCATCAACCTGTTCGGTCTCTCCTGCAAGGTTCGCGCAATGAAGATGCAGGAAGCAAAAAAGGATAACAATAAGTAATTATGTACGTCATTTTATGTCTGATAACCTATGTGGTACTGATCAACCTGACGGGCTTCTGCCTGATGGGCATTGACAAGAGAAAGGCAGTCAAGGGTGCTTTCCGGATTCCGGAAGCCACCCTCTTTCTCGTTGCCCTGATCGGCGGCAGCATCGGTTCCATCGCCGGCATGTATACCTTCCGGCATAAGACAAGGCATTTTACCTTTGTCTACGGCATGCCCGCCATCCTGATCCTGCAGGTGATCCTGATAATCCTGCTTTACAATGCACCTGTCCAGTTTCTGACCATATAGACACAGGAAGGAGTGCGCAGTATGCATATTGCGATTTGTGACGACAACGTAGCGGACAGAAAACAACTGGAACGTCTCTTAAAGCGGGAATCCGACAAACGGTCGGCATCCTCCGGCATTCTCTACACTGACTCCTACGGTCATCCCGAGAGTCTCCTTAAAAACTCCATGCAGTACGACGCATTCTTTGTGGATATCTGCCACACCGGGGATCTCACCGGCATTGATGTGGTAAACTCCCTGACCGCTTTGGGAAACACCTCCCCGGTCATTCTCTGCTGCTCGGAAATCGACTATCGGAACACTCCCCTTCCCGACCGGGTTCTCTTTCTGGAGAAACCCATAAAGCCCGAGGCGCTCTCCCTGATGTTGGACAAAGCCCAGCAGATCAAGGACGCCGCCGTTCCCCTCATTGAACTGCGGGAGGGAAAAGGCACCTCCTATGTCACCGAGCCTGACATTCTCTATGGGGTGGAGGAAAAACGGCATTTCACAGTCTTTCTGGCAAACGGCAAAAAAGTCCTGCTGGAAACCTCCGCGCAGAACTTCTTTTCTCAGGTGGAACATTATCCTACTTTCTTTTGTCCGTCGCCGCACATCCTTGCAAATGCGAGACACATCAAAACCATCGGTCTTGGCAGAATCACCATGTCCGACGGTGCCTCCTTCCGGATCTTCGGCAGGGTGCGCAGCTACGCTAAGCATGTGTGGGAGGATGTCCGTGACGGCAGACTTTAAACCGCCACGATCACGCCGCCGTCATTGGCATACATGCTGCTGATGCCTGCGGTGTCCATGACCAGAATCTCCCGCACGGAAACCTTGCTCTCCAACAGCCTTTTTACGGTCTGCGCCCGCTCCGCCGCATTGCAGTGGGTGATGATGATTCTCTTTTTTGCGGCATCCATCAGCTCTCCGGCAATCATATCCGCCATCTTCGCCAGCGCCTTCTTCATGCCGATTCCCTGACCTCTCTGATAGATCGTTCCCTTGTCCGCCCCCATGACAGGCTTGATGTTGATTGTGGAAGCAACCACCGCCTTCACACTGGAGAGCCTGCCGTTTTTTCGCAGCGTCTCCAGATTATCCAGCACAAAATAGGTGTTCATCTCATCCCGGAACGCCTCAATCTTCTCCACGATCTCCTCAAAGGAAAGTCCCTCTTCTTCCAGTTCCAAGAGCTTTAAGGCGATCTGTGCCTCCCCGCCGCTGGCAGACTCCGAGTCCACCACATGGATCTTCTTCTCACCGTAATGCTCCAGATACAGCCGCTTGCCAAGTTCCGCGCTGTTGTAGCTCCCGCTGAGCTTAGAGGACAGCGTCACGGCAAACACATGCTCCGCCTCGGTGCGGTAAGCCTCCATGAAGCGCTCCGGGGACGGGCAGAAGGACTTGGGACATTTGGGGTACGCCGCAACCCTCTTTAAAAACTCCGCCTGATCGAAGGTCTCATCATCCAGAATATGGTAGTCCCCCACCTCGATTCCAAGCGGTACTCTCTCAAACCGCTCATCCGAAAGATATTCCTTTGGCAGTTCACAACAACTGTCCACCACAATCTTATACTTCATACTCCTGTCTCCCGTTTCTTTTAAATATTATAGTCTGTCTTATGTAGTTTTCATAACCATGTATTATGGTATCACGTATTCTTCTTTATGTAAAGGTCTTTTTAAAGAACCCATCGGTTGACACCGCATTTCACAACCGCTATACTGACATTATCTGACGAGGGGAGAACATTATGCTCGCTTTACGAATCACTGCACTAAAACCATTTATGAACGGACTCCTTGCGGGGGATCTCTTTGACCCCTTCGTTTTGGAGGAGGCAGCCATATCCACCGCCACCACCTTCACCATCGACGGCAGGATCAACCGGGATTTTTTCACCGCGGAGGAGTGGGAGGATGAGACCCTGCACCCTTACGAATTTGTCCCGTGGAAGGACATGAAAGGCATCTGCTTTGATCTGATCAAAGGAAAAAGGACGCCCTCCGGCTTCCGGTTTGTATTCCAGCTTATGCCTGCGCAGACCAATGCCATTTTGGAGCGGGGAGGCGCCTCCGCCGCCGCGTCCTATGTGAAAGCTTTCGTCCTCACCGTGCGCTTTAACGGCGAAGGAGCCGTTCTCTGCACCGGCACCTCCTACCACACCTTCGTCCCCGACAAGGAACCGGAACGCCTGTGGGATGAGGCGTGCAGACAATATCTCTATAAAAAAGGAATCGCCTGCGAGCCGGTCTGACTCACAGGCGATATTTTTTCGATTCTAAGCGACCCGCTGCAGGCCGAGTCTCAGTTTGCCGCAGGTGTCGCAGTCGCGGCAGGTGTCGGTGTCGGCGTGGGATCCGGTTCTGCGGGAGCCGGCCCGTGGGGTGCAACCCATTCCGGGTCAACCTTGGAGCGGTACTCCTCGGGAAGCGCCTCCTCCACATACTTGTAAAAGTCATTGTTTAAGATGCCCGCCGAATAGCTGTAAAGACCCTTCACCTGTTTCTTCACCGCCTCAAAGTAGGCATCGTCCCCCTCCGTTCCGTCCAGCCATGTGGTAGTCTTGCCCTTCTTGTAGTAGGACACCCTGTCCGTGATAAAGCTGCGGTCGGAGAAGATCACGAGGGGCGCGCTGTCGGACAGAATATCCTTCCCCGCATACAGTCTGGAATCGTAGGAGAATCCGAACAGGTTAAGCAGGGTGGGCAGCACATCCATGGAGCAGGCAGGCTTGTCAATCGTCACCGTCTCCATCTCACTGTTCCAGAGAATCAGGTTGTTGCGGTAGATATCAAGGGAGCCCGCAAGCGGCTTTCCTGCCAGCTCCTCCAGATTTCCCACATCCATGGCGTAGGGATAATGGTCTGCGGAGAGACAGATCACCGTATTCTCAAGCTTGCCCACAGCCTCAAGCTGCTCAAGCAGATATTGCAGCGCCAGATCAAGCTCCATGTTGCAGGCAATGTAAGCCCTGCCCTCCTCGGAGTAGGGAAGCTCCGCCACATCATCCTTGTGCTTGGAGGACATGCGGTTGCCGCTGAAATTGTAGTTCATATGCCCGGAAACCGTCATGTAGTACACATGGAAGCGATCCTCGTTGATGTACTTGGAGACCGTCGCCTTCATCATATCCAGATCGGAAGCCGGCCAGTAGCCCGCATTATCCATCTTGAACACCTGGCTGCCCCACACGGAGGCGTCCAGATCCCCTAACTTGCTCGCATTCCAGTTGTATCCCAGATTCGGATGGGAACGGTATCTGTCATAGTAGGACAGCGTATTGTTGTGGAACGCATAGCTGTTTACACCCTCCGCCGCAAAATAGGACGGCAGCGCAAAGGGCATCACATTGTCCGCGCTTCTGCGCATGGAAAACTGCTGGTCGGGAATGAGCGCCGTCAGGTTCGCATACTCACCGTCGCTGGTGGAAGTCTGCCAGAGCGGCACATAATAATTTTCAAACACAAAGCCGGAATGAATGAGCCTGTAGAGCGTGGGTGTCAGATTCTCGTCCACCGCGTAGGGGCTGAAGCCCTCCGCCGTCAGGAAGATCAGATTGTATCCCTCAAACATTCCCGTATATTCGTTGCGGTTGGTCGCCGGCATGCTCTGCATATATTCCGCAAGCTCCTTGATCTTGTCGGAATCCGCATTGGCGATCAGACTGTCGAAGTCAATGGGCAGCACATTCGGCGAGGTATCGAGCACCGGCTCCTCAGGCTCCGGCTCCGTGGTCTCACCCAAAACCACCTCCGCGTCCCCGGCGGACACCGGTTCCGTCACATCCGGCTGGGTAGGCGTCGTCACATCCTCCCACGCGGAAAGGGATTCCTCCCTCACCGGGAAGGCATCGCCCATAATATCACGGATTAAAGATGGTGTCACACCGTAGGAAGATATCACGCCCTCGGGATCGTAAAATGCGCTGTAATTTTCATAGTAATCCGTCTTTGCAAGGGAGCCCACAAACAAAACCAGCAGATAGCCCACAAAGCTGCCCGCCACAATGGCGAGCCCCACAAGGCGCTCGCTTCTGCTGTTGCTCCTAAGGTCAAGGATTCTGCCCTTGCCCCAGCTCCTGTTTCTCTGCAAAAAGCCCGCCACAAAAAAAGGCACCGCCATGAGAAGCAGCCAGCCGGATGCCTGCAGTACCGCAAACAATGCTTCCCTCCAGTAGTTTGTCAGTGCATCTTTTCCACCATTTGCAGCCGCTGCGAGGAGCTGCTTGAAGATCTTCATATAAACGAGCTGGCTGGCGAAGAGCAGATAGTTCACCGCCATCAGCCCCCAGAGCACAACACGGTTCTTTTTCCGTCTCAGAAAGCCGGTAAACAGAGCCGCGAGCCCTGCCAGAAAGGCACATACAAAAACATCGATCACCGGGTTCATCAGTGTGAAGCCGAAGCATCCGATATGATATACCGCCTCCATGTAAAAAATGGAGGCAAAAAACAGCCAGAAAATCCGTATCATGACAATCTCTTCTCCTTTTTCCGATCCATCATACCACATATCGACAAAAAGGGAAATGAGTTTTGTCAAGAAATCTGCTTAATTCTTCCTTAAGATTGCATTTGCGCGTCCAATCGCATCAGATTCCGAGAAGCTGACGCTTCTTTGCGGCATACTCCTCCTCGGTGATTGCGCCCGCATCCAGCAGAGCCTTGTACTTCCGGATTTCGTCCGCCGCACTGCCTCCCGCTGCTGCCGCAGGGATCGCTGCGTCCGCTGCGGAAGCGCCGCCCTCCTGTCTCTCACCCGCACCGGGGCAGATGATCTGCATCAGGTTGGCTGCCAGCTTGTGCATATCCTCCGTCTTCTGGTTATACTCCTGCATATAGGACACCACACTGGGATCGGTGGTGCTGAAATCGGGAGCATTGATTGATTTCGTGAAGATGCTCCAGTAAGGGTGCTCCAGCGTGATCTCGATGTTGAAATGCTGGAACGGAAGCTGCGCATCAAAGGTGGGGCGGGTGCGGTAGGATCGTCTGTCGTTGTCCTGTCCGTTGCGCTCGCGGCGCATCTCCTCCATCTGCTCCCACATCTCGTACTCTCTGAGCTCCATGCCAAACTGCGTGATCAGGGGCGCCATCTCGTTAATCCTGTCGGGCACATCGCTCTTATGGCAGATCAGTGTGCTCATGCCGCTCTCGAAAAGAGGCTTGTCGTCCTCGAGAATGCGAAAAGATTTCAGATTGGCGGCTCCCATTACAAGGCCGTCGCCGCTGTTGAAGAAGCGGAACAGCCTGTTGGGCACATCCAATAACAGTGTCGTGTCAAAGAAGCCGAAATTATAGCTGTAAGTCTCGGAAAAAGCGTTCCGAAGCTCCTTGTTGTCCTCATAAAATTCGATGTACTGCCTGAACTCGTCAAGCGACATCTGATCCAGCGCGCCGTCCGGCAGAAAAATCTTTGCCGCACATTCCTTACAAATGGGTACGCCCTCCACCTTGGTGCTGAGCAGACGCGGTGTCGGATTGTTACAGATCGGACATAATTTTTTGTTGTTACTGAATAAACCCATAGCTGTTTCCTCCTTGTTCTGTTTCCAGATATTCTTTTCTGTGGATTCCCATAACTCCCGCAATCAGGCGGACGGGCGGTTTCCCCAGCGCCCCATTCAGCTTTTTCACGGAATCGTTGTAGATCAGACTGCCGGTACGCACCATCTTCTCATAGCATTCCACCGCCGCCACACAGGCTGCGTAGCGGCCGTCCGCTATGAGCGCCGGATAACCCTTCGCCACATTAGAAAGGCATTCTACGGTCTGTCTGATCAGCTCCTCCTGCTCCTCCACATCCTCCGGTACGGACTGCGCCGTGATGGCGCGCCTACCGGCTTCGACATTGAAATACAGCGCACACGCCTCATTCGCGGCGTAGCCCTTTGCCAGCTCCAGAAGCACCGTCAGCGCGTCAAACCGTGAAGATATCTGAACGCCGATCTGGTTCATGGCGTTACGGGTGTTTTCATTCATTTGTGTCAGCCTGCGCTTCTCAGTGATGCACCAGACGGCAAGCAGTGCCGCCAGCAGAATCAGAATAATAACGGTTTCCATGAAGAACCATCCCCCTGTTTTACAGCTCTCATCGCTGTATGGGAGCAGTATAGCGCATTTTCCCTCCAAATGGGACGAAGCTGCACGAATCGACCGAAAAATGTCCTCAATCAACCGTGAAAAGGGAAACACGCAGGACAAACCGGCCGTCCTTCGCCGAAAAAGCGTAAATGCCGCCGTACCGTTCCGCGATGGCACAGATGCTGCGGACGCCGATTCCGTGCCCCGGCCTGTACGTCACGGGGATTCCCTCCGAGAACGTAACTTCCTCATCGCAGGGATTGATAACCTGAAGGAAGAATTGTCCGGACTTCTCGTAGGCGGACACCTCGATGCCGGCGCTCTGCCCTCTCTGCACGATTTTCGCACAGGCATGGAGCGCGTTTTCCAAGGCATTTGACAGAAGGACGCACAGATCGCTCTCCTCTATGGAGAGGTTCTGGGGGATCCGCGCTGCTATGGAAATGGAGACACCCTGCTCCTTTGCCCGCCCCGCAAAGGCGGAAAAGATCAGGTTGGCTGCCTCGTTTTCGCAGAACACCGTGACCTTCTGCGCCTCGATCTCCGAGCAGATTCCCTTTATGTAGGTCTGCGCCTGCTCCGTCCTGCCATTTTCGATGCAGGCGGCAAGGTACTGCATGTGATGGCGCAGGTCGTGACGGTACGCCGCCGCTCTCCGGTCGGACTTGCGCAGCGCCTCAATCTCCCTGACTGCCTGTGAAACCTGCAGATTCAGGGTCGCCTGTGTCTGCTCCAGCCTGCTTCTCACCTGCTTTTCCTCTGAGGTTCGCAGCACAAAGACCAGATACGCCACGCTGCACACAAAGGGCATGAACTCCACAGCCGCAGGGCTGCCCTTGGAGAGCAGGTCGGTGTATATTCTGGTAAAATAGTCAAAGCCATAGCCCAGCGCCGGGATCAGCCCGAAGCGGAACTGTACGGAAGAAGTCTCCCGGGAGACCGTGCGCACTGCGGGGGATACAAAATGTAACAGCAGTAAGAGCAGCGGCACCGTGACCACAAGCTCCGTCACCTCCTGCACCAGCTCGCCACCGGACACCAATACCACCGCCAGAAGCGCCAGCCATCGTCTGAGCTGGCAGCAGAGATACGCGGTCAGCACCGAAACCACCGGCCAGAGAAGCTTCCCGTTCAAAAGACACAGCACCAGTGCCAGCGGCAAATGCGTGATGAAGGGATAGAGATAGGGAATGACCGTGGGCTCCAGCCACAGGGATAACCCTCCCTGAAGCAGCAGGATCGCCGCCATGCTGCCCGCCATGATCAGACGCTTTTTTGCCGTCCAGACAATATCGCAGAACGAGGCAGACAGCACCATCCCGAAGATGCCGACCAGCGCGCCGTTCAACACATACACCGCATTTGCCACATAAGCCATCATGTCATAAATACCTGCTTTCTGCTGAACGCATATTCCAGATACCGGTTCTTGATCTCCGAGTATTTCCCGTGTGGTATGGGAATCTGCGCCTGATTCTCCATCAGGATCGCTTTGTAGGTAATATTCCGGATATATTCCATGTTGACAAGGAAGGATCTGTGCGGGTGCATAAAGCTCTCATTCCCCTCCAGACGCTCCCACAGCTCGTCCATGCTGCCGCTGCTCTCAAGCACCTTACCGTCGTCCATGTAAAAGAACAGCGTGCGTCGCAGCACCTCGCTATACATAAGCCTGCCCAGATCGATTTTCGTAATTCCTGTCTTGCACCGCAGGATCAGGCTGTTCTCCTGCTCCTTCCTGCATTCCTCCGTCACGGAATCCATCAGGCGGAAAAAGCCCTCCTCCCAGATCGGCTTAAGCTGGTAGAATCTGGCGTTCACCGAGTAGGACTGCACCGCAAACTCCGAGGAGGAGGTCAGAAAAATAATCTTCACGCCCTCATCATACTTCCGGATCTCCTTTGCCGCCTCAAGGCCGTTCTCCCCGGGCATGATCACATCCAGAAACAAAATGTCAAACCTCACGCCCCGCTCGATCTCCGCGATAAGCTCAAGCGGACTGCGGAACGCCGTATATTCTATGTCCCGGTTTCTCTCCAACCGGTATTTGTCGATCAACACATTCAGATCCTGCAATATTGACAGATCATCATCGCAAAATGCCACTCGTACCATGCAAATCCGCACTTCCTCTTCTTTGTTTTCTGCCTCTGTGTTTCCTGCGCAGATTCTTAAAAACGGGGCGGGTTTCCCCGCCCCGATAGGTTTTGTGTTACTGTTGTTTCTTTACTCTTTTGAAGGTGTCCGCCGCCAGTCCCGACAGGATTGCAAGTGCCAGGAGCAGCCAGAACATCACGTGGCTGTCCAAGCCGGTCTGGGGTGCATTCACCGTGATATAGTCCGCCGCATTTCCCGTCACCGTAAAGTCGGTAGCTGCGGAGCCGTCCACCCACAGGATCTCAAAGCTGTGGCTGCCCTCAGAGAGGGTGTTCAGATACTCTGCCTTCAGCGTGACAATGGTGGAGCCTTCCTTTACGGTGTAATTTGACGGATCGATCAGGACACCGTCCACCTTGACGCCTGTAAACTTGGAGAACGCGCCGTTCCCTCTGATTGCCATGCTGCCATCCTCATTCAGCACCCAGTTGCTGTTTGCGCCGTCCATAATGTAGTAAGGGTTGGGCGCAGGCGTTGCGGGTGCGGGGGTTGCGGGTGCTTCCACATGATACAGCTCAATTCCGCCGGTCAGGGTAGTGTAATGGACACTGTCGGGCGTGAATCGCCACTTGTAGATCTTGTTTGCCTCAACCGGGGTCGTATCCTCCAGCACATTGCCATCCTCATCGATCCACTCCAGTGTACCTTTACCGGGGTTCAGGGTACCGCCCGTCAGTGAAAGCTCCGCATCCGCCAGCGTCTTGCCTGCGGAAGTGATTCTGGTGTAGCCGGGCGTACCGGTAGGGGTTGCCCGGTTGACCTTGATGCTCTTCTCGCCGTTGACACTTTCGTAAATTGTGTCATTATCCGGCGTAAATATCCAGATAGCCGGATATATGCCGACGCCGGGCGCATAACCGGCGTCCTGCCATGTGAATTTACCGGGAACCACCTTGCCATCGTACTTCATGGTGCCGCTGATGGTAATCTTGTCCAATGTATCGCCGTAAGTGATCTCGGCGGGGCTGAACGTCAGCTCACCGTCCGGCTGCGGAAGGAATTTGTTCGTGGCACTGACATCAATAGTCAGGATAAAGTCCAGAATGTTTGTGGAGCTGACATTTACGGTAACCTTGCCGATTGCTTTCTCTGTCTCCGTATCCACAGCCTGAATCGGCAGGATCAGCTTGCCGTTTTCAATCCTTGCTTCGCCCTGTGCAGCATTGTAATAGCTGCCAAGATCAACCGTGATGTCTCCATAGATCACATCGCCGTATTCCATCCGGCTGTCCGGCCCCAACGTGCGCTGCAGTACCGCAGACAAATCGACCGTATAGCTGTGCGCAAGATTGTTCATAACGGTGAGCGTGTCCCCTGCAAACCAAGGGATAAGTGCCTTCTCGACCGTGATCTTGGTCGACGGATATTTAGCCTGCGTAAAGGTGTCTCTTGTTGAGCCATCCATGAATTCATAATTTTTATTTAACAGCGTTACCGTGACAACGAAATCCTTCGCCTCCGTGCCTGCATTTATATCCGTAAGGTACGCCGCGTACAACGTATAATCCTTTCCCTCTTGCAACTGAATGAGAGACGAATAACCTCCCTCGGCGCTCATAAATTCACCGGTTATAGCATCCTTCGGCAAATCCGCCAGACCATCATATTGTTTGGATCCCGAATACACTGCTATCCTGAGCAGCTTATGCGGCACAACCTCCCAGTCGGCGGTCTTTGTGCCCGTGTATCGTGAGTCCACACCTTGGATTGTCAGTGTATATTTGCCCACCTCATTTGCAGAATCACTGTTATTAACAACGGTATAGTCTGTACCCTCTTTCAGAATAGTATCGCCGAATTTTACGACATATGCTCCCTTGATGGTGGTTGCACTGTCAGGGTTAAATGCAACTTGATTACTGCCGCCGACCAGGAATTCAATCTCCGTATCCTTCAGGCTGGGCGGAAGTATTTTCAGTTCGTAGCCCTGGAATACCGTCTGCCAGCGATAAGCACCGTCTTCCGCTTTTCCGATCACCACACAGAGGAGCTTGTAGGTTTTGTTCTTTTCCAGAGACTTCCAGCCCTTATCCTTGTATTCCGAGCCGTCCGTCTTGACATCATAGGCAGCCTCGCCGTTTATCAATCTGCTATCTGCGTTGCTTGTTACAAGTAACGCTGTGGTGCCATCCTCATTCAACACATACCACTCAAAGGACACTCTTGCGACATCCCCGTCGTTGACCTCCACAGTTGTATCGATGGGAACCAGATACTTGCCCAGTTCAACCTCGCCTACCTTATCGCCGGTAACCGTAATGTCCGTTTTTCCAACCGTATAGCATTGCCCATAGGTAAACTCGTCATGCGAAGGGGAAACCGTGAGATTCCCATTCTTCAGATAACATCCTCCCTCCAGCATCTTGTAGGCGGGAACAGCGATTTTTCCCGTACCGACATGCAGCCTTCCGCCGCGGAGGGAAATCGTAGCGGTGGAACCTTCCGGTACGCTCAGATCCAGCATGCCGCTCTCAAGTATCAGTGTACCGCTGTCCGCAATCATCCCACCGAACCAGCCATTCCCCCTTTCTGTGGTATCCATGATTGTCAGGTTTGCGCCGCTCAGATTCATGCTTTTACTATCTTCGTTGAAATCATACCCATTCAGGTCAATGGTAAGGTTCTTTCCTGCAGCTGTGCTGAAATCAATAGCCGCATTGTATTCTTTATACAGCTTCAACACACCGCCGTTACTCAGCCAAGCCTTGACTGCCTCGCTAATATCGTCATATACCACATCATCCAGCGTCGCCGCAATGCCCGCCGTATTGCAGTATGCGCAAGTGCCGTCCACTACCTGATCATGCGGGCACTTTACGACCGTGAGGTCATAGATACTTCCGCCGCAAAGTTCTCGTGTATAAACCTCATACGTTCCATCCGCGTATTGTAATGCATAGCCGGGCGCAAGCATGGCACCAAGCTTAAGCGGTTGGTGATAACCTGCAAAAATCTCGCCATAGCTGCCGCCGCTCAATTCAATATTCGTTATTTCGGTTAACTGATTATTTCCGAATTGCAACTTTTGAATCGTACCCTCATTCTGTCCGATGATAAGTCTGGGTTTATACTCTGCACCGTAGTTCCCGTCGTCCGATATACTGATCGTGCTGATCGTACCGCCTGTCCACCCGCTCAGATCCAGTGTGGCTTTCACAGAAACTCCCACCTCTCTGGCTTCAATATTTCCGTCGCCGATGATTTTCAGTGTGCAGGAGGTGTAGTTTTTACCATCCCCAACGTCAATAAATACGCCCGAGGTTTTGTGTCCGTTCAAATCCAGTGTAACCGTTTTGTCATCGCCGGAAAGCTTTGCTCTCTTATTCCAGCCTTCCATAATAATATCTGCCAGCAGGGTGATTGTGGTGCCGTCCTCTGCATTGCCCATTGCCGCCCTGAAGTCTGTGCTATATTCAGGTGAGCCGTTTTGCTTTTGAATCTTCACACTCATTTGCTCGCCGCAGCCCTTACAGGTATAGTCGCTCTTATCCACATTCGTGTGCGGGCAGGGTTTACCGCAGACAGCGCATGTGCCGTTATTGTGATAGCCGTCCTCATGCGAACAGGTTTTGCCGCATGCACATTCCCGGTATTCCTCACCTTCCACCGCTGCATAGCTGTGCGTATGCCATCCGATTTCAACATCCTGCATCAGAGTTTATCACCGCCGCCTACAAACTGCTGTGGGTCGATACTATACAGCTTAAAGCCACAGCCCTCTTCCAGCAGTTCATACACATTCGTATATACACTCGAACCGTCGACCGATACCCGAATGGCGGTCTTACCGCCATCTGACCTGAACTCACCAGTGGCACATCTCAGCTTCTTTGTCAGTTCTGCGCTGCCGGTAATCGTCAGACCGCCATACAAAGTCAGCCTGCTGTCAAATTGCAATTTGCCGCCTGTGGCAGTAATTGCAGCCTTGCGCGTGGCACCTTCGCCGCCGCCCTCTGCTGTCAAATTGTTTTTAAAAATCAGTTCGCCGCCGGAAACCTCAATAGCAGGGTTGACCTTCTCGGTATCTGTATTGCATATGTATGCATCTTCTGTGATGATCAGTGTTCCGCCGACAACCTTCAAAGTCGGGCCACCAACTCCATCCAGTATATACCCATTCATCTGCAATGTAACCGTCTTGCCCGGGTGGTCGAAGCTAATACCGCTTACGGTAATTCTTGTTCCTTCTCCGCCTTTGGGGGAATACAGCTTTGCATACTCCGCCTTGCCGTCCGCAACTGCATCCAAGGCTTTCGTCACAGAAGCATAGAGATTGCCCTCGCTGTCCATGGCTACCGGTGCAAAGCCGCAGGTCGTGCATGCGCCTGTTGTCGTATCCCAAACATGGTCTGCCTCCCCTGTGCCGTTCGCAGCATAGCCACACACCTCGCATTTGGAAATGTGCTTTTTGCCGTCTTCTGTCGGCAATGTATTCATAGAGTGCGCGCTCGTACCAAACTCATACCCGCACTCGCAGAGCTGATAATGTTCATTTTCATCCTTCGGTTCGTAACCTGCGTTCGCTTCACAATCCTCATTCTTGCTATAGCCACAGCGTTTGCAGGTCTTTCTATGACTCCCTGCGCCATCAGACACATATTGGAAATAGCTTTCATCCACATCATCCTCATGGCAGTGATCACAATACTCAAGAACAAGATTGGTGAACGACAAACCAAGTCGACCACCCCACTCCTCGTATGCCAATTTATTGTTGTCGGCCGTGGCTTTTATATACCCCATGTTGTTGCTCAGACCAACATTTACAGATCCCTTTCCGGATGCACTGTACGCCTCCAGCCTGCCACTGAGAATACTAAGTCCACTCCCTCCTTCATTTCCGGTGAGTGCTGCTTTGTCACCGTCAGCCTTAATAATCAAACTGCCCCAATTTTCGTAATTTTCGCTCGCCGCGTAGATTTTGCATCCATTAACATCGACATACACTGAGCCGTTGACCGTCAGCGTTGCGCCGTCAGCAAGAATGAGATAACCCGCCCCATCAGCAGCACTACCCATATGTAAATCGCCATTGATGGTTACATTGCCCTGCACAATCCACCAGCCCGCTATGGTTCTCGTGTCCGCAGTAACAACGTCGCAATTGGCCGTCTTAGGCTGCCAATCACCTGTCATGGCGTCGAAGTAACCATAGGAGCAGTCCTGCTTACCATCATCCAACGGCGCAATCTGCCCATTGAACCAGCCAAACAGCTCCTCAAAGCAGTCTGCGCCCGTAAGCTGTGCCTGCTCCTCCGCAGTCAATGCGTCATAGGCATCGTATGCCGCCTGAACCGCCTCGTATGCTGCGTTCAGCTCGTCCTCGTTCATCCCGGAAAGGGCGTCCACATCGGGCAGGGCATCGATCATGTCCTGAACAGCCTGCACCGTCAGTGTGCTCTCCTCACCGTTTTCGCCCTCGGCGTTGGTCTCGTCGGACTTGTCCCCGGTTTCTGTTTCACCGGTCTTGTCCTCGGCTTTCACCTCCCCGGTCTTGCCTTCGGTTCCGTTCTCCCCGGTTTCACCCCCGGCTTTCGCCTCGTCGAACTTGCCTTCGGTTCCGTTCTCTCCGGTTTCACCCTCAGCTTTGGTCTCACCGGTCTCACCCTCGGCTTTCGCCTCGCCGGTCTCGCCCTCAGCTTTGGTCTCACCGGTCTCGCCCTCGGCTTCCGCCTCGCCGGACTTATCCTCGGTCTCCCCTTTGCTTTCATTGTTCACTGTCTCCACGGTGGAGATACTGCTCACCGCATCCGCCTCTGCCGCCAACGCCGTCGTAGGCATTGACGTCACCCCAAGCATCAGCGCCATAAACAGACCAAGTACCCGTTTTTTCATATGTGATTCCTCCTTCAACAAATATGTACTGCGATTGTATGTCCAGCCTCGTAATACGCAGGCATTCGTTGTCATAAATTCACTCTTTTCATTATACCCGAATAGCCAGAAAATGTAAACCAATCTGACATATGACAAACCCCATCACAAATTTTTATCCGTAGTATTATACGCTATCCCTTAGGGGACAAGTCAAGTCATTCCGTAAACTTTTAATATATTTTTCCAAAAAACCGGGGCGAGTTTCCCCGCCCCGGTCAAATCCTGAATTTATCGATTCATTTTTCTCATTTTGCAGACGCTCGCCGTGAAGTCGTTTCAGTTTATTTCTTCATCTTGGGATTGAAGATCAGCGCTGCCAGAAGCCCGAAGATCAGTGCGGCGCTGCAGCCCACCGCGCCCGCCTTAAAGCCGCCCTGAAACAATCCCAGAAACCCGGTCTGATCCAGTCCTTCCTTCACGCCCTTCATCAGCACATTGCCGAATCCCAGAAGCGGCACGGACGCCCCGGCTCCGGCATATTCCACAAAGGGCTCATACCAGCCGAACACACTGATCACGGCTCCGAGACACACCAGCAACACCATGATCCTTCCCGGAAGCATCTTTGTCTTTTCCATCAGGATCTGCGCCAGCGCACAGATCAGTCCTCCCACCCAGAATGCATTAAAATAATCCATGATCGTTCTCCCTTCCCGGAAATTTGAATCATGGATTATTATGGTTGTTTTTCTTTATTTTATACGCAGTTTAAACCGTTTTTCCCTGCCGCACAAGGTCGCAGATCTCCGCGGCGATGTCCCGAAGCTGCTTTCCCTCGCAGTCCACCGTGACTCCGGCATACCGCTCATAGAGGGGTGTCCTCTCCTCGTAAAGTCCCCGCAGATCCTGTCCCGGCCGCAGCGTCACGCCCCGGGCGTTCAGATCTCCCAGACGCTCCACAAGGGATTCGTACGACAGCTTTAAGTATACCACCGTGCCGATTTTTCCAAGATGCTCCATCGCTTCCTGCTCGTAGCACACACTCCCGCCGGTGGCGATCACCGCATACTCCGTATCGAGGGAGGCGTTCACCTCGTTTTCCAGCTTCCAGAAGCCCTCTATACCGTGCTCCTCGATCAGTTCATGCAAAAGCTTTCCGAAACGCTCCTGAATCACCAGATCGGAGTCCAGAAAACGGTATCCCAGCATCTTCGCCACCACGACGCCCACGGTGCTCTTTCCCGCGCCGGGCATCCCGATCAGCACCAGATTCTTCTTTTTGTCTGACATGGCTGACCTCTTTTTTACAGGTCAAAGGAGGCATGCGCCAGATCCGCGATCACCTCAACCTCGCAGAGCACGTTCTTGGGAAGCGTCTTTACCGCCACGCAGCTTCTTGCGGGATTTCCGATAAAGTAACGGGCATATACTTCGTTGAACGCCGCAAAGTCGTTCATATCCGCCAGAAAACAGGTGGTCTTTACCACATGGGTATAATCCGCTCCCGCTGCCTTCAGCAGTCCTCCGATGTTTTTCATCACAAGCTCTGCCTGCTGTGTAATATTTTCGCCCTCCACATTTCCCGTAGCCGGGTTGATGGGGATCTGTCCGGAACCGAAGAACAGGTTTCCCGTGATAACGCCCTGGGAATAGGGGCCGATTGCTGCCGGTGCCTTGTCTGTTGAAATTTGTTCGATCATACTCTTTTCCTGCCTTTCCTCTACTCTTCAAACTGCGCCGTAACGTAAAATCCGCGGTCATTTTCCTCGATCGCCTTCACAACGCCCTCCCTTGCAAGCATCCTCTCCCGGAACGGCACGTTCCCCGACATCGCCAAAGACGGGTCAATGGTGTAGTAATAGTTGCTGGGCAGCAGGCCCTCCGTCACCGTAACCCTCTGTCCTTCCTGCAAAAGTCCGGGTCTCTCCATTTTAAAAATCATTTCCCGCATGCCAATCCTCACTTTCGGTGCTCTGCAAGTCTGAATCTTATTTTAGACGAATTTCTTCGGAAACGCAAGAGCGATTTGGGCAGATGCATTCAAACACTTTTCACAAAGACGGCCGATTGATGGCATAGGCGAGAAATCCTGCGCAGGTGCCAAAGGCGTCGCCGGTTGCGCAGGTGCCGTCCCCCTCGTATACGCTCTCACAGGCAATGCCGTTATCCATAGACATTTTCGTCAGCAGCGAGAGCGCATGCTGCCTGTCTCCGCATAACAGACTGTTTGCCAGACTCAGTATCCATGGATGTTCCGCATGGGCGCAGCCAATCTCGTCAATGTAGCATCCCGCAAAGGAATATCGGTACTGATCGCCGCGGATCAGCCCCATGGTATTGCGGTAAACCTCATCCTCCCCACCGACAAATCCGTAATAAGCCAACAGCTGCAGACTTCCGGGCGGCTCGTCGTAGATCTGTGCGTTTCCGTTCAGGTCAACCGCCCACGCAAAGATACGTTTTTCGTCCTTTTCCGTCACACAATGCTCCCATACGGCTTTCTTTATGCGGTCCGCCTTATCCAGAATCTCCCCTGCCCGTTTTGTCTGTCCTTCATTTTGCAGCACCCTGCCGAGCCTCTCCAGAGAAATGCTCAGCAAAGCATTATCGTACGTCACATAAAAATATTCCGCCTCATCATCCGACGGCAGCAAAAACGTCTCATAGAGGTCTGTATGGGGATGCTTATAGGTTTCCAGTCTTTCCAGAACAAGCCGGATTCCCTCTTCCACAAACGTATGCGCCAGTATACCCGTATCCTTCGTGGACAGGCAGTATTCCGTCAGCGCATAGATTGGCGCCGCCAGCTCGTCCAGTTCAAAGCCCGGCTCCAGAAGCGTCCCGTCTATATATCTGCTGTGCATACCGAAGTTGCGCCGTTGTCTTCCGAATACATACAGCAAAAGCTCCCTTGCATAGACCTGATCCATTTCCAGAATGCAGGGAAACGCCCAGAGAAGTGCATCCCGATCCCAAAACGCAGCACTGACATAGTATCGGTCACTTCTGGAGGTTACCAACACCGCTTCCTCCGTGTCGATGGTTCTTCCCGAGGCATAATAATAGCAAAACAGGGCGTTTGTGTCGGAGATCTTTTTAATTGCTTCCGGCAAATCCTGCTTGGTTTTCCTTGCGGTGCAAAGTTTTTCAAGCTTCTGCGCAGTGTGCCGGTACTCCCACTCATAACCGTGCCGCAGCAGTTCCTTTGCCGAAGTGGCTGCCGACACTTCCTCATATCCCAGTCCCCAGATTCCGTCAAACCGCATCTCTTCTCCGGGCGCAAGCTCTTTCGATCTGTAAAAGCAGTATTCCGTGTCATCTCCGCTCTGCGTGACATCTGCGTTGACAGCCTCCCCGCCTTCCTCGAAGATCGGCGCAAACGCCAGAATATCCGTCTTTCCCACAAAGCTGAACACGACGCTGTGATTCCAGTTACTGTTCTTTGTTTCCTTCCGCACATTCATCTGTCTGGTTTCGTTTATGATATGGTTCAGCGCGTGTATGCTGCCCTCAAGCCCCAGTGAAACAGAAAGCGGCTCCCCCGCCTTGTTTGTCAGGGTCAGCGAATAGAAAAATCCCCGTTCACCCGGAGGCGCAAAGAGGGTTCCCTCCAGCACACACTTTTCATCCTCATAGCAAAAATGCGGAAGCCAGTTATATTTTCTCTCCCAGCAAAGCCGTTTCAGCCCTACCCGTTCTCCCCCGCAGACAAAATACGGGCGGAGCAGCTTCTTTTCCGTGCCGCCTGCAATTTGCAGGATTCCCTTATACCCCATATGCAAAACGGACACCGCCTCCAGTCCGGCGTCCTCCTCGCCTATTCTGTCCAATGTCACATACTCGTTCCCTGTGGGAATATACTTCATATTCACGCCCTCCGATCCCGCTTATCTTCTTTTGATTCTCTGTGCGTCATGCAAGCTGTTATAGTACTCTGTCGGTGTCATTCCTACCATTCTTTTAAACACCCTGGAAAAATAATACCGATCCTCTATCCCGACCAGATACGCGATCTCAGTAAAGGATAGGTTGGTGGTCCGGATCAGTTCCTTTGCCTGATTGATTCTCAACATATTCAGATAGCTGAATATAGTCTGTCCGGTCATTTCGGAAAATACCCGGTTGATATAATCAAAATTAATCTCAAAGGTATCTTCCAGCATTTTGCTCGAAATCTGTGAAGAATAATGGCTGTTCAGCCAACTCATGATCTGCTCCACATGATATTCCGACTTCCGCACATGCACGGAATTGTCAATTTTCCCCCGATAGAGGAGATATTCATGGCAGATGTCAAGCAAAAAACGATGCACATCTGCAGAGGCAATCCTCTTGTAATGCTCTTCCCTGTGATTGTAGGTGTCGATTGCCCCCCTGAACAGGGATCGGTAATCCATACTGTCGGGAATATGGAAATACTTCGGCAGACAGGCAACGGAATCTATCACATCCCCCTCATCAAGATTGTAGCTGAGAAGAGATTTTTTTCTCTTCTCCAGCATTTCCTCGATAAAGCTGCCCTCCTTCTCCCGCTCCACTCTGCGGATACCGTCCGACTTGAAATGAATGTAGTAATAATCACAGACGGCAGCCTCATAACCTTCGTGGCTCATTCCCGGCTCAAGGATCAGAAAATCATTCTTTTTCAAATGATATCTGGTTCCTTCTTCGTTCAGGAACATGTTTCCGTCCCGGATCGCATAGACCAGATATTCGTCAATACACCTGTGAAAATGTTTCCACGGCTGCTGATACTTTACTTTTCCGATCAGCCGTACCTTGGGCAATTTCTCTGCATCGTAGTAGAACATATCCCATGACTCCTACTCAAAATCAATCCAGATGGTGCTCCAGATTGCAACTTTCTGACCCGTCAGGCAAAGATAGTTTCCCTGTGCCCCCTTCTCAATCGTAAAATCAATGCCTCGCTGCATACCTCCGTCTTCGTCGGGACTTGCCCAAAACACATCTCGGATTTTACGGTCGATCAGCACCCGGATGGCAATATCGTCAACTTTTATTATACCACTGTTCTTGTCCACATTCCACAGTTCATTTTCGCCCTTAAAATTGATGAGATGCAGTATGATCCTGTGATCCGTGATCCCCACCTTTGTCCAGATTTTTCCCTGCTCCGGCTTCACGGAAAATTCTGCCTGTCCGGATGAAAACAGGATGTCTTCATTGATTCCTCCCGTTGCCGTCATGGAAATATCTGTGATATCCCTCCCCGACATGAGTTCACCGTAGCGCACGATATAGTCACAATAAGCTTTTACCGTTGGAAGAAAAGCTTCTCTCAGCACAGCGTATTTGTTGTAATAGCTGTCGCAGAGAATCCCTTTGTTTTCACCCAATACAAGCTGGTATCCGCCTGAGGCATGAATCACGGCATAGGTAAGTAAAAATGCCTTCTCCGCTCCCCCTGCATTTTTCTGCTCAGCAAAAGGATGCATATACGCCGCCAGAATAACCTGTTTTCCCCCGGAGAGGCTTTTCGCCTTACTGATTAACTGCTGCAGATCAAGGTAGGTGTCATGGGGCGGCCAGACCTCAATGTAGATACTGTCCTGGTCGGAATCCGCCACGCTTTCCACCGGCCAGTCATTGACCGCATTAAAGATCACACCCGCCTCCGGGTCCTCATCCTTTACTGCTTTTGCCGATTCCGCAATCAGCTTGGGGAAATCCTTTTCCAGATTAATCTGCTCCCCGTCCGGCGTCCACGCCTTTTTCGGATACCCGTAGGTGTCCATATGGATTCCCTGAAAGCCCAGATCCGCCACAGCCTTTCTGAACTGCTCCACGATGTAACTGCTCCAGCCGCACTTCTGATTGATATTCATAAATACCAGCCAGTCGGCAAACGTGATCGGTTCCTTGTTCTGTGTATACATCGCCCAGCTTTTGTGTGTTTCATAGAAACTCTTGCTTGCAGCATACACGGCTCCGTATGCAAAGGGTCTGATATGATTTTTTTTGCAGAGCGCTATCTTTCGTCTGATCACGGCGTTGGAAATAGAAATTCCAAGGGGATTGTCGTACTCTTCCCCATCATAAACCAACTGATCGTGCCGATACATCCAGTCATAAAACTGGATTGCCGTCAAGTGCATTTTATCCGCAAATACAATATCCTCATCATCCTTTTCCTCCGGCCCGAAATCCGTGAGAAAGCCGTATCTGACAATCCTTTCCGTCCCATCTGTCACATCAAAGGCGGTATATGCAATCGTCTCTTTTTCAAAAAAGCAATCCACGCCATACATTCCTCTTGGGAATTTCCCCAACTCAAATACAGAAGATTGTCCTATTTCAAACGTATGCTTCTGCCGGAATCCGTCAAGATTGCTTACCCTGATCTCCACCGTCTCACCCAAGGTTTCCGGGGGCATCTTCAGGATGACTGAAACAATCTGGCCTTCCCTGTACTGGGCGGCATCAGGATAACACTCCCTATATGTAGCATTCATATTTGTCTCTTTTCCTTTCCTACTCCTTAACCGCCCCCGAAGAAAGCTCGCCGATCACCATTTTCTTCTGGCATAAGATAAACAGAATGATCACCGGTATCAGTGTCATGACCGACGCGGCAAAAACCCATTCCCATCTGGTCGCATACTGCCCGTTTAACCTCTGCAGAAGCAGCGGCAATGTGATCATTTTTTCATTGCTTCCCACCAGCACCTTGGCTGAAAAATACTCCTCCCAGAAGCCCTGAACCGCAAAAATAGACATGGTTCCGATTGCAGGTTTTGACAAGGGCAGCATGATTTTGAAGAAAATGGTCCCGTGTCCGCCGCCGTCCATAATCACGGATTCCGACAGGGAGTTTGGCAGCTCCCTAAAAAAGTTCCTCAGAAAAAAGGTCTGCCCGCATACATTGGTTGCCACATAAATCAATATCAATCCGCCTCTGGTTCCGATCAGACCGTTTTCCATGTGCAGCCATCCAAGGGGTATATTCTTCAAAATAATAAACTGCGGTATGATGTTCAAAAATCCCGGCATCATCAATGAAAACAGATAGATTTTGAAAATTTTTTCTCTTCCGGGAAAATCTATCTTTGCAAATCCGTAAGCCGACAGTGTGGAAACCAGAATCGTCAAAACCGTAGTGACCGCCGTGTTGAAAAAGCTGTTCTTCACCGCTGTAAAGAAAGCGGGAAGCTGCAGAATATGCTTGTAGGCAGCAAAGTTGATCTTGTCCGGGAACAGCTTGGGCGGTGAAGGAAGCACATAACTAAATTCCTCAAACGTGTTGGTGATCATAAAAAGAAAAGGGATTGAAAAAACAAACAGCGCGGCTATGAGCACAATCCACATGATACTCTGCGAAATGAATTTTCTGATCTTCATCACTTCTCCCCCTCCTCTTCCAGTTTGAATATCTTGTTCAGCACGACTGTAACAAAGAGAACCGTAACCGCGGTGAATAGACCGATTGCCGAGGCCTCGCCGAAATTGAATTGATTAAATGCTCTGTCATACAACAGATACTGCAATACGGACGTCCTGCCATTTGGCTTTCCTCCCGTCAGCATCATAACCTGGATAAATACGTTGAAGGAACCGATCATCATGTTGACCAGTACATAATAGATGGTTGGCTTCACCATCGGCACCGTAATATACAGGAACTCGTGCACTTTATCCGCACCGTCAAGCCTTGCCGCCTCATACAGATCGGTGGGAATCCCCTGCAGCGCAGCGAGAAAAATAATCATTGCCCAACCCACATTTTTCCAGATACCCATGATCCATATCGCGGCGTTTCCCGACCATTCCCGTAAAAGCCACGGCACATAGTCGTCCATCAAATGAAGAACATCTACCAAAATATAATTGATCAGGCCCCTGTCGCTGCTGTTGAACATATACTGAAAAACCAGCCCCACAATGACCCATGAAGTGATCACCGGAAGATAAAAGCCGACTTTGAAAATGGTCTTTCCGCGGCGAAGATTGTTGATTAAGAATGCAAAGATCAAACCGCTGAAAATAATTGCAGGAGTTGTCACAAGTGCGTACAAAACATTGTTGCGAAGGGCATACCAGAATCTCCCTGAGGTGTCCGAAAAAATACTCTTATAATTCTGCAATCCCACAAAGTTGATTTCACCCTGCACAATCCGGTATTCCGACAAAGAGATTCTGATCGTGAAAATCATAGGGTAAATCACAAAGAATGCGACCAGAATCAGTCCCGGCAAAACAAACGGAGCCGCCTTGCCCCACTCTTTTATTCCTCTCCCGATTTTCTTCCCTAACGCACCCATGGCTGTTCCTCCTGCAAGTTAATGCATCCTTCTGTTACTGAAGCTGCTCATCGATCAGCGCTGCCGCATTGGTCAGTTCCGTCTTTACATCTGCCCCGTTGACAAAAATATTCGTCATCGTATCGCTCCATATCTCACCGATCGTGGTATGATTCGGGGACGGGACTCTTGCGCAGGCAGATTCCATCTGTTTCATATACACAGACCACACCGGATTGCCGGTTACCGCATCATCTGTGACCAGATCCTTCCTGACGGGAAGCTGTCCTGCGTCCAGCATGGCAAGCTGCACCTCTTTTGATGTCATGAATTTTGCAAACTCATAGGCTGCATCCGTGTGCTTGCTGGTGGAGAATACCACGATATTCTCACCGCCCACTACGGAAGCGGAGCGTCCGTTATAGCTGGGAATTACCTCGGGGTAGATATTTTCACTTGCCTTGTCCTCATAGGAGCCGAAATACCAGGGGCCCTCAAAAAACATTGCATATTCTCCCGTGCTGATTCCGTCCCATGCATCGGAAGTACCGTCCACATCGCGAATCGTAATGATCTTGTTGTCATGCAGCTCCATCAGTTTTTTTATTGCAGCAACGCTTTCTTCACTGTCAAGATAGCCGCTTGCCTTTGTATAATCGTCATTGGTCAGCTTGCCTCCAAGCAGCCAGAAATACGGATAAAGATCCCAGTCTCCCACGCCGGACACACTGACACTGTAGGTTCCTCTGTTCTGTGCCGCACTGATGAAGTCCTCCAGTTTTGCAGGCATTTCATCAAGACCGATTTCCTTCATCGTATTCATATTGACTACGGCTGCCTTGCAGTTTGTGTCCAGCGGCAGACCATAATATTTGCCCTGATAAAAATTGGTGGAAAGAGGCCCATCCAGATAATCTCCCTGAATTCCTTCAAAATCCGCGTTGTCACTCAAGGCAACCAGTCCGCCCTGAGCCGCATAGGAAGCAGTATTTACAATATCGATACGCGCCACATCAGGCACATCTCCCGTACCAAAGCCCGTAACCACCATCTGGTGATAGTTGCTGCTGTCCTGACGAACCGCCTCAACGGTAATATCGGGATGCTCCTTCTCCCACATGGGGAGAACTGTATTCAAAAATACCGCTTCCTCGCTGTCACCGTAGGTATGCCAGAATTTGATGGTAACCTTTTCTCCTGTATCTTTCTGATCGGTGTTACCGGTAGTTCCCTGATTCGTCACGGCATCCTGTCCAGTCTGTTTACTTCCTTCGTCTGCTCCCCCACATCCGACCATTGTAGTCATCATAGCTACTGCCATCGCGGCAGCCGCCCATTTCATTAACTTTTTCTTCATAGTAACCTCCATTTTTTGCATTTTAGCACAATATGTATAAACTGTTTGTTCCCATACATCGCACCGGTTCAATGTATGTTTTAATTATAACACAAGAAAAAGTCGCTAAAATACACCCAAACGTTATTGTTTGTATTTCAGCGACTTTTTTTGTTGTCAAATTCAGCTTTATATACTCTCGATCACCACCGCATGCGCAATGCCCGGCACCGTCTGTCCCTCGTTGTAGCTTGTCTTGCTGAGCAGCGCGCCGGTGGGCACGAACAATACCTTATTCCAGTTGTGCTCCTCCAGCTGTTTCAGGATATAGGCGGACAGCGTGACGGCGCTGCAGCCGCAGCCGGAACCGCCCGCGTGGGTGTCCTGGGTCTCCGCGTCATAGATCTCCATGCCGCAGTCCATATGCCTGTCCGCAATGTCGATTCCCTTGTCCCGCAATAGATCCATAAGGACGCGCTGCCCCACACTTCCCAGATCTCCCGTTATGATTTTGTCGTATCCCTCCGGTTGACTGTTGTAGTCAGCGAAGTGTGTTTCTATGGTTGAAGCCGCTGCGGGCGCCATGCACGCCCCCATATTCAGGGAATCCTTAAGCCCGAAGTCCACGATCTTTCCCACGGTCATTCCCGTGATCCGCGCCCGGCAATGCTGTCCCTGCTCACTTCCCAGAACAAACGCCCCGCTGCCCGTCACCGTCCAGCTTGCGGAGAGCGGTCGTTGACTGCCGTAGCCAAGCGGAAACCGGAACTCTTTTTCCGCGCTTGCAAAGTGGCTTGAGGTCACGCACACCACTTCCTTTGCAAAGCCTCCCGACACCGTCATGGCTCCCAGCGTCAGTGCCTCTCCGCAGGTGGAACAGGCTCCGTATACACCCAGTAGTGGTATGCTGTAATTCATAATACCAAATGATGTGGCTATTGATTGACCAAGTAAGTCACCGGCAAAAATGTATCTCATGTCCTCCGGCTTCCTCTCCGCCTTTCCAAGCGCCATGTATACGGCGTCCTTCTGGAGGCCGCTCTCCGCCTCCTCCCATGTCTGGCATCCAAACATATCATCCTCGCCCACCATGTCAAACAAAAGTCCAAGCGGCCCCTCGCCCTCCTTGGTTCCCACAATGGAGGCGCTTCCGTTGATGTATACCTGTTCTTTCAGTTTCACGCTCTGTTTTCCTACGGTACACAGTTCTGTTTCCTTCATAGCTTCGTCCGTCCTTCTGCACATTTTTTCTTTAGTATGACTTTATTTGGAAAAAATATGCGCAAGCCGTCCGATTGCCTCCTTCATCACCGCCTCGTCCATGTCCGCATAATTTAAAATCAATGTATGGGCGAACATCTCCTTCCGTTCCTGACAAAATTCCGACAGGCACTCCAGCTTGATCCCCACCTTTGCCGCCTCCTGCTTGATCTGTGCATCAGTAAGCGTGGTCACAAGCTCCACCAGAATGCGGGTTCCTGCCTCATCCCCGCCGGTTTTGCTGATGGGAAGCACTGACTCCTTCAAGATCAGTCTGATCCGCTCCCTGTACTCCCGATAATATTTCCGCATTCTGCTGATGTGGCGTTCAAAATATCCTTTTTCCATAAATTCCGCCAGCGCAAATTGCTCAAAGCTGGACACGGTGTTGGAATAGTAGTTCATGCTCTGCTCATAGCACGCCATCAGGGGTTCGGGCAGAACCATATAGCCCACGCGCAGGGCGGGGGACAGGGTCTTGTTGAAGGTGTTGAGGTAAATGACGCGCTGCTGCCTGTCCATGCTCTGTATGGAGGGAATGGGGCGCCCGCTGTATCGGAACTCGCAATCGTAATCATCCTCCACGATATACCGCCCCGGCGCCTCCGATGCCCACGCCAGAAGCTCCTGCCTGCGCGCGATGGGCATGACCGTCCCCAGCGGGAAATGGTATCCCGGCGACACATGCACCACCTCGGCACCGCTCTCCCGCAGTTTTTCCGTGCAGATACCCGATTCGTCCACCGGGATATAACAGCACTCGGCTCCGCTGTCCCGGTAAATCCTCGCTATCTTGCGATAACCGGGATCCTCCACCGCATACCGGTCTTTTTGCAGCAGCCGCAGGAGCCTGCCGTAGAGATATTCCGTCCCCGCGCCCACCAGAATACACTCCGGGTCTACTTCCATTCCTCTGTTTCGGGAAAGGTAGGCTGCGATCTCCCGGCGCAGCTTCTCCACGCCCTGAAAGGGGGCGGTCTGCAAGAGCAGCACATCCTGACTGCTCAGTGTCTCCCGCATGACCCGGTTCCAGCGGGAGAGGGGGAACTTTGCGCAGGTCGTGGTGTTGGAGGATGTGAAGTCGGCGAAGCAGGGGAGGGGGGCGCTGCTTCCCTCCCCTGCTTCCTGTTTGCGGCTTTCCCGTCCACGACTTTCCAGCCCGCAATTTTTTTCTGCCTGCGTCTCGCTCCGGCAAGCTGATTTTTCGTTCCTCTCTTTTTCACCTCTATGAATATGATAGTTCTCATGGCTCACCTTTGCCGCAAAATACCCGCGCTTCTCCATCGCCTCCAGATAGCCCTCCGCGATCAGCTGCCCATAGGCATTTTCCACGGTTTTCACGCTGATGTCATGGAGCAGCGCCATCTCCCGTTTCGAGGGCAGCTTCTCCCCCGCCGCAATGCGTCCCTCCAGAATATCCTTTTTCAGACATTCGTACAGATATTCATATAATGAAATTTTTCCTCTCTTTGAAAAATCGTATGCGCGCATGGTCTTTTCTCCATCTGGTATCTTTATTTTGTACTGTTTTGGTTGTTTTAAAGGTATCAATCTTCATTATAATGGAAAATGTAGGATATGTACATACAGTTTTGAAATAAGGAGGAGCACTATGGGTGTATTTGCAATTACCGGCGGTTCCAGCGGAATCGGTGCAAAAACGGTAGAACTTTTGAGGGCGGACGGCCACGAGGTAATCAACATTGACTTAAAGGGTGGCGACATTTGTGTGAATCTGGCAACACCGGAGGGCAGGCAGGAGACGATCGACAAGCTGCATCTTCTGCACCCGGAAGGTCTTGACGGCATGATCTGCAACGCCGGGGTATCGGGGGCATGCGGCAACCTTCCGCTGATCGTTTCCCTGAATTATTTTGGCACGGTCACACTTGCCAGGGGTGTGTATGATCTGTTGGAGAAAAAGCACGGCACCTGCGTTGTCACCGCTTCCAACACCATTTCACAGGGCGCGGGAAGAATGGACATCGCAGATCTTTTGAACAATATCGGGGACGAACAGAGAATTGTGAATCTGGTAAGCACCCTGGACGGTGCCAACCTGTCCGTGGGCAACAGCATCTATGTTGCCACCAAATATGCCCTTGCAAGATGGGTGCGCCGCCACTCCGCTTCCTTCGCGGCAAACGGCGTGCGGATCAACGCAGTTGCGCCGGGCAATGTCAACACCGCCATGACCGCAACCATGTCGATCAATGCGAAAATGGCGTTGAACGCGCTTCCCATCCCTACCAAGTACGGCACGGAAACCCTGATGGATCCCGAGGAAATCGCATCTGTCATCGTCTTTCTCGCCTCGTCCGCTGCCAAGGGCATCAACGGCAACATTCTGTTTGTGGACGGCGGCACCGACGCATTGCTGAACACCGAGAAGGTATATTAAAGGAGGGAACTGCTATGAGACCGATTGAACAATATGTAGAAGTTATGAATCAGAAGGATTTTGCCGCGCTGGGCGAGCTTTTCACCAAGGACGGACATCTCTGCGATTACTGTCCCAACGGTACGCCGCAGCACGAATATCACCTTTACGGCAGGGAAGCCATTTCCATGTTCTTCCGCAACAAATTTACCTTCAGACAGTATTCCATCTCGGAAGCCATGGTGGTCAACGACAATCAGGCGGAGTTTATCGCCTCCTTCGGCGGCTTCCATGTCATGGCAATCGCCACGGTGCAGGCTGTCTCCCCCGACGGGCACATCGCCCGGCTGACCGTGCGGCCGAAATAGTGCGCGTAAGATTTGTTTAAAAAATGAACCGACCTCCCAATCGTCAGATTTTGATCTGGCTTTTGGTGGTCGGTTCGTATTTTTTTATTCAAACTTCCCTTCCGCAACCATGCGCACCAGCTCCTCGATCTGGCTGTCATCCGTCAGACCGGTGCTCTTTTGGCGCAGTACCTCGCGCTGCTCGTCCGTCATGTTGCCGATACGGTCACGGGCTTCCTCCTCCATGGCAAAGGCTACCGGCAGCCCCCAGAAGGTCTCCTCTCCTGTCATGCCGTTTATTCCGGCTGCTCCGCCAAATCCCATGCTCGCCGCGCTGCCGATTCCGGCAATCTCCATACCTATTGTGTTGCCGATTCCGTTTGCTTCCGCTCCGACCGTGCTCTGAATCCGGTCACGTTTTTCTTCCGCCTCATGTATGCTTTCCGATCCATTCTGCCCTGCTTCGTCCATGCCTCCGAATCCGTCATATTTCATGTCCGCTTCCTTCATGTCTCAAACGCCTCACTTTCCCTGCCCGCTCTATCCTGCATTTTTCCGGGCGCAATTTCTACTTGCATTGTGCCCTGTTTTTTTCCAAGATATACCTTTGATCCGTTCATTCCTGCGGATTTCCCGGAAATTCGGCGTCGCCGACACTTAAAGCGGCATCTTCTCCTCGGCTGCCTCCAGACTTTCATACCCGTACAGCCGCGCGCTGTTCTCCATCGTCATTTCAGCAAGGTTCTTTCCCTCCTTGGCAAGCTGCACCACAAAGCGCCCGTACATAGTCAGCATCTTGTCGGAATAGGTGCCGAGCTCCCCTCTCAGATAGGTTTCATAGGAGGTGTCATACTCTCTGTCGTCGTAAGTGTGGATCGTCCTCGCATTTGCCGCCAGACGAGGATACCGTGCCGCAAATGCCTCCATAAAGCCAACCTGAATCTGCACGATTGCCTCTATGATCTGCTTCTTTTCTTCGGGAACTGCCGGAATGCGATCCGCTATCTCCGCATACCTTTCCGGCGCGGTGCTCTCCATCATTCTCCCGTACTTCTCCTCGATCAGGTTGCGCCCGTTCTGTTCCGCCTGCCTGAAATCGCAGAGATATTGAAGCAGCATATTCTTGCTCCATGTGAGGTACTGGCTGCGGCGCATAATGGAAAAGGTGTACCAGTCATTCTGGCAGCTTGCCCTGCCGCCCTCGTTTCGCACCTTGTCAAAGGCAGCAAACTCCTCTTTGGCAATCTTTTGCGCCAGCTCCTCGATGCTCTCCTCCGAAAGGGCTGCTTTTTCCAACAATTCCTGCACATAATATGCCAGATAGGGCTCCCTGACGCCCACATAATCCTTTTCATACAACCGATCCGCCAGCAGACTGCCAAGCTTCTCCGTCACTTCTCCCACGCCCGGCACTTCTCCCGCATCTCCCAATTCCCGCAGAACGTCCGCGATCTGACCACAGTCCTGCTTTCCCGCGATGCCCGCATAGAGCCATTTGTCGTGAGGCGGGTACTCACCGTCCATGTAATAAACCAGCTTCATTGCCTGCCGCAGCCCCTCCGCCTTTGCAAGCAGCGCCGCCACAGAATCCCCTCTCCCTGACATTCTCTCATAATTGTAAGGCAGCGCCTGAGAAAATTTTGCACATGCCTCCGCCAGCTTCAAATACCATATCCTCTCCGGGCAGCCCTCCCGCAGCACCTTTCTGATGGCGCTGAAAACGCCCTCGCCGTCATAGAACACCTCGCCGTTTGTGGCG